>OGYY01000480.1_pt1 | contig 40951 bp, 19 predicted proteins | sample 1576671 | NCBI WGS metagenome assembly OGYY01 (sample SAMEA3541593, study PRJEB24748) | human gut metagenome | biome: human gut; feature: human-associated habitat; material: faeces | place: China | collected 2012 | reverse complement strand
AATGACTTGCCGGGGGCTTTTGCTTTGAATAGGCGTTACATGATTACTTTATCGGGAACTGCGTAATTTTCTGGGTAGCAAATTGCAGGATCAGCAGCGCGTCAGAAGCGGTGACCTCTGTATCACCGTCAACATCCGCCGCCAGCAGCTCGTTCCCCGTCAGGGTAATCTTCTGCGTCGCCGCCTGAAGCGCCAACAGCGCATCCGACGCCGTCACGCCGTCTTTGCCGTCGATATCTCCCAGCGTGTACGTCGGCTGCTCCAGGGTAACCGCAAACCCGATGTCGTCCAGATATACCGAACCGGCTGCCGTATCGGTCACTACAAACTGCAAAGCCGTTACGTTTTTCAGGATCGTCTGGACATCAGCAGCCGCTGCACCATCAGCAGCCGTCAGGTTGGTGAGCGAGAAATCATAGCGGGTAAAGTCACTACCGGCTGCCAGCGTAACCGCCTCGCCGGCTGTATACGTTTTTCCGCCCGACTGCAGCACGAGCTTCAGTTGTTTGGCACGGCTATCCGGGTTCTTCAGCTGGGCTGTCAGCACGCCAAAGTTTTCAAACTGGTTTTCAAGGCTGCGATACTTACCAAGAACCGGCGCGATCGTGGCCGTGCTACCGGTATAGGCCACTTTCAGCGAAGCCTTACCTTCCGCTTTGACAGCGGTATCATAGCTGTGGGTTGCACCATTTTCCGCCACGGTCCACAAATCACGGAAAGTGGCTTCCTCAAATTTAACCGTCGAATCCGATGCCGCCCAGACCTCACCATCCGCATAGATCCAGTCGTTGCCGTGGAACAGCTTGCTGTCGACCGTATCGGTCGTAGTGCGGAATGGAATGGCCGCAAATCCATCAGATCCGGCCAGATTGCCAGCCATATTAAAGGTCGTAAAGGCATACGTAACGTTTTTCGGCGCTGCAACGCCTTCGCTCCACACTTTAACCGTGTTTTTACCGGTAATAGACGCTTTGGCATTGACAAACACGCCATCATCGCCAGCAATGGCAAATCCCTGCAGATTAATGGCGTCATTGCCGATCTTTAAACCATCCTTGCCCACGTGGTCAAAGGTGATTTCTATTGAGCTGCCTTTGATCTCCATGCTTTTGTACACCGGTGAGGTGGTCTCTCCTTCTCCACCGTATACCATGTTGATCGCGGCGGCAGCCATCCGCTGGCCAACCGGCGTCTTTGTCGTGGGATGAATCGCTGAAGCGCTATCACCGTTACCTTTATTATAGGTCAGCGGCAAATCATAAATAGCGATCTGTCCCATGGTATCGGGGTTTGCCGCCCACGCTTTAGACATGGATTCCGCCGTATAAGCCAGATAGGTGGACGCGCTCATGCCCTTGGTCGCACTGTAATAATGAGGCGCCAGCTGAGCAAAGATAAAGGGCATTTTTTCCTCGGTAAAGCCAAACAGATTGCTCCAATCCTGCTGAAGCAGGCCCAGAGCGCGGTCATAAATTTCCGGTTCGCTGGAATTGCTTTCTCCCTGGTACCAGATGGTTCCGGCCACATTATAGCCCTTCAGCGGACCGATCTTCTGGTTGTAGAGAGCCGACTGCCGATTTGCCTGCGTCGGCCACCAGTTTTCGTCGCAGTATTTGTCATTATCGTCCAAGAACTTTTTATAGACCTCATCGCTGTCGACCGCCTCACGGGAAATCCACGCTTCGATCACGGTACCGCCGGTAGCGGTATGCAGGATGCCGACCGGCACATCCAGCGCCTCCTGCATCTGCACAGCAAAGGCATAGCCTACCGAAGATAAACTTTGCACGGCCAACGCGTCATCACCGGCACCCCAGTAGGCTCCCGCCACACTGTCCACCGGCGTCAAGGGCTGCTTTTCCCCCTCGGCAATGGGATAACTTGGCTCAATATAGAATCGGATGTCGTTATTAGTAGCATTCGACAGGATAGAGTCCTTCTGGCTGTCATCGTTTACCGGCAGAGCCATATTCGACTGGCCGGCCGATACCCACACTTCGCCAATAAGAATATCAGATAGGACTTTTTCGCTGCGAACCTGGCCGTCGCCGTCTTTGTTCGTCAGTTTTATGCTATAAGAATCATAGCCGCCTTCCAACGCTTTAAAGGTCACTTTCCAATTGCCGTTCTCATCGACGGTGACCGGGGACAGCGTTTCGACAGGCGCCGACGCGCCTTCTTTTGTCAGTTCAGCGGTCACAGTATCGCCGGCTTCCGCCGTTCCCCATACGCTTATGGGCTTATCCTGCTGGAAAATCATACCGCTGTCAAACAGCGTTGGCAGGGTCATTTCCACCGGATCGTTTGTGGTATCCACAATTTTGACGTTGCGCACCTTCATCTCAAAGGTATCGCCCGCCTCAGACGCATGGTTGACACTATCAATGTACAGATAGAGTCGGTCAATACTGGAAATATCAATTCTTTCCGCGTTCCTAATTTTGCTCCAAGGCAGCTCAAAGTGATTCCATTCACCGGGTTTTATACTCGGATAGGTATCCCGAATACTCATCATGGCATAATTGTTTGCGGAATCCTTGGAATAGATCCAGAAATGGGCAGAATTGAAGTAATCTCCAATTTTGTCCGGATGAGTTTTATTTACCGCATACAGATCAAAGGAAAGATACAAATTATCTGGATTGTGGCCGGTCAAGTCGATCGTGCCGCCATCCGCCGTATGGGTTCCCGTATTAAGGGGAGTCGTATTTTCCGGGAATCTGTTGGTCGTCGTGTACACGGTATCTTCCGACAGGCTGGACCAAGTGCCGGCTACCGGATCGGTATTGTCATACACCGGCGGTTTCTCCGGTTCGTACCGGGTATCCACCAGCGTCGCACCGGCAATGCGGATACGGTAACGGTCGTATCCCGCAAAATCCGCAAAATTCCAGAAGGCCAGACGGAAGTTGTTGATATTGGTCAAATCAATATTGCTGGTATCCGCGGCAAAGCCTTCGGCTTTTGCCGCAGTGGAGAAATTCAGCTGCAGGGTATTCCAACCCGGCTGGATGTTAAACTTATTTTCCTTGTTCCAGTTCCAGCAGACCTGATGATACACATACGAACCATCTTCCTGCTGGTCGATTGAACTAACAAATTGGAACTGTCCCTGGGAATCTTCGAAAAGGGTAACGTCATCCGGATTGTCCCGGTTTTCAATATAAACATTGATAAACAGGGCCAGATTTTCCTCGCTGACGGTGGGATCGATGCCCTTGACATTGATTTTCATACCGTTGTTGCTGGCCTGGTATCCGCTGGCATGAGCATTGGCGCTTCCACGTTCCAATACGGACGCCAGTACTTTGTGATTCGGCTCCTGTATACCCGGCGCCGGATCATCAGCGGCCAGGGCGGAACCCATGACCGACATGGGCATGGCCAGCAGCGCGGACATGCAGCCGGCTAGCAGGCGTTTTACTGCTTTCATTCGATTCATCCTTCCTTCTTACTTATGTTATATTCCCCACAGGCCTGCTTCCGGGCCTGCGGGGAAACCAATACCCCCATCCAACGGGATAGAGGTATTGTAAAACCACAGTTTATTGGGCTGTATACTCAAACCCTACCAGTTTCTTGTCAACAGTAGCGCCTTCTTCGATAACCACATTGAGATTCTGTTTACAGCTCATGGTACCGATTACCTTGCCCTTGGCACCCGCATGGTAAGTGATATCCGGCACACGAACCTGCGTGCCGTCCTCCAGCTTAACCAGAGAGTCGTTGTTGGCGACAAAAGTGGTACCCAATACATTCAGGGTGGCGCCGGCAAAGGCCTCTCCTCTATATACGCACCAGGGGAAGCAATGCACATAGTTGACTGTGCCGCCCTTGACATACGCAATACCAGCGGAATTGGCACTCCAGGAGTCGGTGTTCCACACACTGATGGTACCCTTGAACTTTTCGGTCGTGTTGACGTTATGACCGCCGCCATCCTGGTTGAACACGCCCATGGACTCGTACAGGTTGAGTTCGGCAGCGCCGGACTCACCGCGGATACCATCATGCGATGCGTCAAACGCATAGCCCCACATAGAGCCCTTGAAGGAGCCTTTGGTATAGGGGTCCTCAATCAGCTTGATCTGGGTATGAATGATAATATTGAAGCAGGAGAAGAAGTTCACATTTTTGCAGTCGCCGAGTTCCACGCCAACCACCGTACGGCCGGTATATTCGGTCAGCAGGTCGCTGCGGCTGGTCCACTCCATCGTGCCTTCGTCGTTCTTCACGCCATTGCCCGAGTCGGAACCATCCGGCGACATGGGATATTTGTTGCTCCAGCTGGAATAGTTGAAGTGGAAATTCTGTACCCAGCCGCCGTTGGTGCCGTGGCCCATCATCATCGCCTTGTTCATCACCGCGCCCGTCACATCCGAAATGACAATGCCGTCGCAGCGGTTGGTCATGGCGTCGATGCCGGTATAGGCGCCCAGCATGCCGATATTCCGAATCCAGCATCCCGCGTTCGCGCGGATGGTAGGCGGATACGCTTTCACTTTTTCACTGGTCAGTTTTGCTTTGTCGCTGAGGCCCTGTTCCGGATAATACACCGTGAAGCCGTTAGCCCCTGAATTCTTTTGCATGGTAAAGAGAGGCGTCCCGTTGGCGTTATTCTTTCCGCCGTAGGCAAAGATCTGCGTCCCTTCCATCGTGCCGTTACCATAGTGAGGGCCTTCAAAGGTGCCCCGCAGTTCTACGCCGGTCGGGATTGTGAGACTGCCCGACACCTTGTAGTAGCCGCCCTTCATATAGACCACGCCGCCGCCGGCATTCTTCGCCGCGTTCAGCGCCGCCTGAATGGCACCGGTGTTATCCTTGGAGGACGAGACTTCCTCCGGGCTGCCCACCGGATTCGCGCCGTAATCAGCCACGTCGAAGACCTTGCTGGTCGCAGCCTTACGCTCAGGGGCAAACGAATAATTATAGTTATCCGTCCGGGTCATAATCTCTTTGTTCTTGTCGTCCCGGACAATACGTTTGTCCGTATCGCTCCAGCCGGTGCCATTGAACAGCGTGGATTTGCTGCTGAACGTGTTACCGACCAGAACCGCCTGCGCCACCTTTTTATTGACCTTGAATACATCTTTCTGCTCGTTAAACTTGGTATTGCTGACATTCAGATGGCCGCCGTCCATAAAGATGGCATTGTCGTTCCAGCTATCAAACGTACACTGGCTCAAGCTGATGCCATAGTCCGCCGCTTTGACCGCCCGAATGGCATTGTCCGAATTCCGGAAAGTCGTGGTAGATATGGACAGCGTTTCATTGCCCTTGGAATTGTAGTAAATACCCGCCTGGCTGGCATCCAGATCCGAATACGAGACCGACAGGCCCGGATAGCTCATATTCTCGATATAGATACCCACTTTAGTATTGCGGGTAACCAGTTTACCGATGGAATCGTTACCATTGGTCAGCATGCAGGCATACCGCACGTTATTGGTATATATATCGTACCAGTAACCCCAGTCCTGACGGCCGGCCTTGATACCGATCACGTTATTGCGGGTATAGTTTTCGAGCTTGCTGATATCCGCCTTGGTTTTGGGAGAATTCGGCAGGCCGCTGTTCACCCAGTACTTGGTATCTAGACGGATTTTCTCAATTCGGGGAATATCATACGCTTCGGAGCCATAGATGCCCTGATTGAGAACGGTACCGTAGAAACCGCGGATCAGCATAGAAGAACACGCGTTGTTGTAGAAGCCTTTATATGAGTTATACAAGGTGACATTCATAACGACCGTATGGCCGGAACCCTTGATCGTATTCGGATAGGGCTGCGGATTGGTCGCGCTTTGTTCGGGATACCATACGCTGATATTGCGCAGCGTGGAAGTGCTGTTCATGCTGATAAACCCGGGGTCGGTATCCTGAGACAGGCCGCGGTTGGCATAGGACATCAGGATCGTACCCTTGCCAAGGCCGCCCTCATCCGGGCTCATCCATTCGCCGCGCAGGGTAACGCCCGCAGGGATATCCAGAACATCCTCCACACGGTAATAACCGGCTGGCAGATACACGGTGCCGCCGCCGTTGTTGCCCACAACCGTCAGGCATGCCTGGATCATTTCCGTACAGTCCTCTTTACCGGTTCTGTCGGCGCCCAGGTCCATCGGTGAAAGTACGAAAACCGTGCGGTCGTCGGAAGTCATCCCCTTGGAATTTTTCGCGATGCGGGTAGACATTTTTTCAAGAGCGATATCCTCATAGGTCGGCTCTTCTTCTTCCTCGTCATCGTCATAGTCGTCGTCCGTATCGTCCCATTCGTCGTCCCACTCAATTTCGTCGTCATCGTCGTCATCGTCATCTTCGATTACGTCGTCGCCGTCATCATCGTCGTCCGAACTGGGTTCGCTGGAACTATCATCATTCGAAGACGAAGGTTCCGGCTCCGGTTCCGGATCTTTTTTACACGCCGAGAAGCTGAGCATCAGCATACACAGCGCCATAAAGATTGCCATCAGTTTCACAAATGCTTTCACCTTGTTAACCTGCCTTTCAATTGAAAATCAATATATCAAAACAGCCGTCCGGCTATTACTACAAAAAGAATATCAGTACCAGAACTTAAGCGTTTTGATTTCAAACGGACGGAAGGTCAGGGGATAACACCCTTCTTCCGCATGGAGCGGTTCCTGAACCGTTTCCAACATATTGGCCGCTGCCGCGCGGACAGCGTCGAAACCCGTCGTGAGCTTTGTCACGGCCTGGCTGCCTTCGCATTCATACAGCCGCACAATAAACGCCCGTTCTTCTTTTTCACAGGGCTTGATGGTTTCAACGATTACATGGTCAGAATCCACGGTAACCGGCGCCTTATACGAAACGGTTCCCTCACAGGTCAGCACCGGATTATTCAGCGCGTAGGCCGGTTCCACAACCGCACCGGCAGAAAACGCGCCGGCGTGGGGGGTCAGCGAGTAAACGCACTCGTGGTATCCTTCATCTCCCCGCGGGTCGGGTTTGCATCCACCCTTATGAAGCGACAGAGCAATCCGGTTGTCGTATAGGCTGACGCCATACTTGCAGTCGTTTAACACGGCCACACCGAAACGCGTTTCAGACAGGTCGGTATACTTATGGTTGACCACTTCAAACTTAGCCTGCTCCCAGCTGTTATTCCGGCTGGTCGGCCGGCGGACATAGCCGAACTGAATTTCCTGCGTGGCATAATCCGAACGCACCGACGTGTCAAACACGGTCTTTAAGAAACGGTGCTTATCATGCCAGTCAATAGCCGTTTCAAAGTCAATCCGCGGCGTATCCGCGTAAAAAATCATATCCTGATAAATCTTACTCTTATCCGACAGCCGATAGACAGTACGGATACGGTATTCCACTTCGCCGTCCGCTACAGTTTCAAAGGATTCGAGCTGGGCACAATCTTTTAATTTAAACTCCAGATCCCCATCGATATCCCAGTTGTCCCAGGCGTGCGGCACGTCCTCACCAAACAGGAAGGTGTTCAGGCTAAGGCCCTTTCCCTTGACTTCCCGCCCAGTCTCCCGGTCGATAAAGGAGGATAGATACCCGTTATCGTCAAACGTTACGGTTGCCTGCGGCGTTGTCAATACCCGGCCATTCAGATGGAACGGCGACGGCTGGGGCGCATAAGCGCCTTTTTTCAGCGAGAGGGTTTTTGTCTCAAACGGCCGCAGAGCGATTCCGGCCACCCGCAACGCCTGGCTCCCATCCCGATGGGTAATCACCTGCTGGCGGCATCCCTCTATGTACCGGCCCTCCAGGCAAGGCATCTCCACGACATCGCAGCGGGCAATTCCCACCGGATTGCTGACGCTCAGGATATCCTCCGCCGGCATGCCGTTTAGCAGGCCACGGGTCAGGTCACCGGCTTTAGCAATGACCTCTGTCGTTTCCCGGATCGACCGATCGTGGACCGGCGCGATACAGGTTCCCGGCAGGATATCGTGGAACTGGTTGACCAGCAGCGTTTCCAGAAGCGGGGCAATCGGTTCCCCGGAGGCCGTGGTGTTGTCAGCAATGGCCTTTTCCACAGTATAGAGTTCGGCATTATGAATCGCAATTTCCGCTTTGCGGTTATTGCGCTTAATAGTATGCTGATTGGTATAGGTTCCCCGATGGAGTTCCAAATACAGTTCATTGCGATAGACATTGGGATGAATAATATCGCGTTCAAGATCCCGCATAAACTGGCCGACCGTTGTATACTCGGCGCGGGGTACGCCGTTGAGATCCTTAACTCGTTTGGCCATATCCAACATAACCGGCTCCGGACCGCCACCCCCATCGCCGTGGCCAAAGGAGATCAGCCGGGCATCGGTAACCCCTTTCTGGCTGATGCCCTCTTTACCGGGAGCACAGATCCGGGGAATCAGGCATTTCGGTGTGGTACCGCCTTCTGTACAGTTAAAATGCGTCAGCACCTGCGATCCGTCTATGCCTTCCCAATAAAACGTGTCATAAGGGAACATATTTGTATCGTTCCAGCCCACTTTGGTCGTCAAGAAATAGGGAATTTCACAGCCCTGCAAAATTTGAGGCAGCGCCGCGCTGAAACCAAAGCTGTCGGGCAGGAAGAAAGCGTTGGAACTGTAACCGAATTTCTCACGGGTATAATTCATACCCCACAGGAACTGGCGGATCAGATATTCGCCGCCGGGAATATTGCCGTCGCTTTCTACATATGCACCGCCGTTGGGTTCATAGCGGCCTTCCTGGACACGTTTTTTAATATCCTCAAACAGGGAGGGATAATACATCTCCATCCACTTCAGATGATACGCCGAGCTTTGCATAAAAGTATAATTCTCGTCGATATCCATGAGGTTCATCTGGTTGGAGTAAGTACGGGCGCATTTTTTAATGGTTTCGTCAATTTCCCATAACCAAGCGGTATCCATATGGGAGTGGCCGATCAACGCCGCCCGCGGCGCTTTTGGCGCATTGGTTTCCGCCAGCAGCGGAGCCATGATTTCCCGGGCTTTTTGCAGGGATTCCTCCACTTCGGAAAAGGGAACCGTATCCATGGAATAAATCAGTACCGTGTGCAGCTCCTGCAGGCAGTTGGTAATCCGGGCTCGTTGGAAACTCTCTGCCGGCAGGCAGTCCCGCAATTCAAGCAACGTGCGTAGATCATAACAAAACTCAGTTACAATAGTGTTTTGCGTACATATTTCAAAATCGCCAATCGTATAGCGGAAAGAACGGTTATCCGGTTGACAGTAAGGATAACACCCCTCCCCGTTATGTCCGGCATAGGCTTCGATTGCCAACGAAAAAGATTCACCCGCCGGCGCCCCCGCCGTAAACCGGGGACAGTAATGATTGCCATGGCAGGCAACCGCTAATTTTGTGGCAAAATTACCATATGGTTTACCGTTGACAAACAGCAAGCCTTCGTAGCCACCAAAATGCGGCTTGATAAACAGTGGTAATCCCGCCAGCCGTTCAGGAACCGCAAAGGTACCCCGAAACCAGTTGTACTGCTTTTCCGCCCCCCACGTATCTCCGGTTGTCACAGGGGAATACAGCCGGTCGTCCTGAGGCGGCGCAAACAGAGAATCAAACGTGGCGTAACTTTCGACCTTCAGCGTATCCTCCGTACGGAAAAGATAGGGATCCAGCCGCTTATACAGCTCACGAATTTTGTGAACCGTTTTTTCGATTTGTCTCTCATGCATCATAATGTTTTTCTCCACTAAGGGATGTATTGCTATTCATATAGCAATACATCATCAATATAGACATCCGCATCAAGAGCGCCGCCAGGATACCGCAACGCGATGGTTCGAATGGTCTTTCCCTCCAGATAGCGTCCCACCGGAATCATAACCCTGTTCCATTCTCCGATAGCACCGCCGGCGAACGATTTATCGACATTATCCAGACGGTAGCCCTCCGTATCGGACAGCCATGTTCCCTCTTCCGTCTGAACATCCCACAAAACGCATTGGCCGCCGTCATTCTCCGGCCGCATATAAGCCCTCAGCGTCATGGTCGATGATATGGTATAACTGCCGGTATTGAAGATACCGATCAGCAGATTAGTCAAAGTTGTTTGGGAAGCCATACGCACATGCAGAGCTGCGTCTCCCCGATGCGCCTTAGCCGTCGTTTCCACTCGGACGTCACAATCGTCCGCTTCCCCCCGCAGCATCTTTATCGACGGAGCTGCATCCGTCATAGCCTCAAACCCCGTCCGCAGATACACGGGACCCTCGGACAGCGGGACCGGAACGGAATCCGGCAACGGCTGTTGGTTTCTATATATCTCCGTCAGTTTTCCCACCAGACGCAGATAAAAATCACTGCTGACAAAGTCCCCGTCCGCACAAGTGGTCAAAAAGTATTTGCCCTGCGGAATTTGGGAACTGTCCTCCGCCGCTTTCATGATAGCGGTAGATTCGTCATACTCGTCAAACATGGCAATATACAGTGCCGTCGTATGTATACGCGCCGCTGCTTTTGCCTGTTCCCAGAAAAACCGGCCACCCAGACGGGGAATGGCATTAGCCGGCCCATGCAGCCAAAGCGACCAAGCAAATCCGGCAAACAATACCGGCATATATCCCTGGCCTTTTGAAAGGCAGTATTCACCGTCAGGCCGCAGTAATTGTTCATAATAGGGAGCCACTTCCTCACACTTGCCAAAGCGGCCCACCTGCCAAGGAGAAATCATATCGAACTGGTCGTAGACGGGAGCAAATTCCGGTAGACTGTCCGTGCCGCCTTCGCGGAATTGAGCAGGCGTACCGACGATTAGATAAAATCCTTTTTGCTTTGCATAACGGACCACTTCCATCGCCTGTTCCGGCGTACAGCGGCAATTGCCTTTTACGCCAAAGCCCCACAGCTGCAAAACCGGGCGATCGCCTTCATGAAGATATGCGGGAGAATCCAGTACCCAGTCGTTCAGTCGGTCAATGTCGCCGCACAAGCGGCTGACAAAATCGTCGCCCCGCCCGCCGGATATATCATAACAGATGTAGAACACCCGGCCGTACTTTTCGGCCGCCTGTCGCACATTGTCCATTACGTGCCGCATCCGCGGACTGGGAATATCGGAAAAAAAGCGTTGCAAAGCCACACCATCAATGCCGTATTCCGCCATCCAGCGAAAATGGATATCCACTGTTTCCTGGGAATACGAAGAAAACAGAGCCGATTCCTGCCCATTTCCATGGGCCGCGTAACCGGTAGCATGCAGATCCGATAGAGCGTATTCGCGGATGTCCGGATACAGTTCAAAGGAAACCCGTTCCAGATTGTTCGGTGTGCCGCCGCCCCAATGACGCCAGCGTTCCTCACCAGACGCATCAGAGGGAGTACCAAACCATCCCTGATATCCACAAATGACTTTGCCCGCCATAGTATGGCTGTTGGATGAAGGACTCAGAGGCCTATTCTGGTTTAAAATCGGTTCATCATCAACTATAATCTCGGAATTCATCTGCACGTCCATCAAACTTTCCATCAGATTTTTTTGGAGCGGACTGGGAAGATCGCTGGGATCTTCCCAGTCCGCTCATTTAAGTTAGACCTTTTCTTTTCTTCTGCGGCGGATTACCAACATCGTCGCACCACTAACTACGGTCAGGATTGCAACCGGAATCACCACGCTGTGTTCGCCGGTTTCAGCGCCATTGCTGCCACCATTGCCCCAGCCGTCGCCCCAATCGTATCCCTCACCGAGATCCAGATACAAAGCGCCGTCTACCGGGACATATTCCTCTCTGTCCTGTCTGGCAATACGGTTCAGCGCCGGCGAAGCCGTTCCTTGATAGAACATATTATCCACTGTGAACGCCACATCGTTGGCGTTTCCACTGCCGCCTTCCTGAGCCGGCGAATAAATATCGATTTCCAGGAACCCATTGAAACCGGCCGAGAAGAAGCTGCTGTCTCTCAAATCGATACGCACGTAACCATTGTAAACGCCCGGCTGAATGTCCACAGTCAGCACGTCGGACAGAGCATCCGCATCATCGGACGTAGTATCATAAGTATACGCCACAACGTAGGTTGGCCGATTAACAACGCCAAACTTCAAATACATTGCCTGCGCCGGATTGCTGTATTCATCATAGTACGAACCGAAATACAGCCCAACATCCTTATTCTTGGCACCCCGTACTGTCAACATATTGGTCTTGCTGTCCATCGACAACTTTGTATCGCTGACGCCGTTTTCACGGTTATCCTGGGGCAGATAGGCATACGCACCGCTCATATCCACTTCGACATAATCCGGCTCCAGGGCCTTCGCATTGGGATCCAGCGCCGGCTCATTCGTAAACCACATGGATCGAATAGATACTTTGCCATTCACCACCATGGTGAAGTAAATGTTTTCAAGGATCGCTGCATCCAGCTTGTTTATGACCAGGTAATTCAGACCATTCCGCAAGCCCGTGATGGACTTGGCAATGTTGTTTTCTTTGTTGCGCAGACGGAATTCGGCCAAATTGCCAGCGCCGGATTTCACATCCACCACCAGATATTTGAGGCTGGCGGCATTGAACCCCTTGGTACCGGTAATGGGTTTAAAATGCGTTTCACCCTTGCCGGCAAAATCCATGGAACCGTCGAGATTCATGTTCATAGTAGCACTGGCGGATACAGGCGCTACCTGCTGACCGATAACAATTTCATAGTCCGATTCGGTAGGCGTAGCGATCGGATCAAACGTCGGGCTGTTGGAGAACCAAACGCCCGTAATCTCGGTCGACACATAAATAACAAAGTTAAAGCACAGATCTTTCATCAAACGCGGCTTGTTTTTATTGACGTCATCAAGATTGATGCGCGTCAGACCCGGGCTGGCCGCATACGTCCCCTGTACCTTCATATCTTCTTCGCCCGAATTGTCGCTGGTGCGGAAGCGGATATCGTTGATCGCACCGCTTTCGAGATACAGATACATATATTTATACTGGGTAGCGTCAAAAGCACCGTTACGATCCATCACATGCAGACCGGCGCCGGAGCCGGACAGGTTGACAGAAACCGATCCGTCGCTGCGGAACGAAACGTCGTTGGCATTGAACTCAATATGCAGGGGGGTAAAATGCATCTTATACGCATAGTTAGGATCGTTTTCATCGACATAATCTTCAAAGGCATAGCCTTCGTTGATCGTAAACGCCGCCTGGATATTGGCCTTCGTGCCGTTCATGATAACCTGAAGACGCGTGTTTTCCAAATACTGCTCGCGCTGTTCTTCAGACAACGTTGAAAGATCAATCTTTACAACGCGGCCCGCAACGGCATCGCCGCCCAGCAGGTTTTGATCCAGGACATTGCCTTCCATATCCACCAGTTTAATGGAAGTGATTTTGGTATTGTCAAAGAGTGTGTTAACCCGCAGGAACATGTAATCGTATTTCCGCGCATCCATGTTGCCCGCGCCCTGTAGCGCATACAGATTCGTGACAATGGTTGCCGCGCCGCCATCCGGATTCACAATATAGTTGCTGTCGGTCTTCAGATAGTAATACGCATCCGATTTGGCTGGATTCGCTGTATACTCGGTGGACTTGCTGATACCCAGGTTGACACTCTCATAGCCTTCGTTATCCGGAGAAATTTCACCCGGAACAAAGTTGCCGTTATTGGTAATATAGAAGTCCATGGTCACTTCTTTACCGTATACCAGTGCCCGAACCGTCAACTTTTTAAGCACTTCGTTCAGGTCCATATGATAGGTATCATATTCCGACTGGCTGATTTTTTTCGCTTCCAGCGCTTTATCAAGGGCTGCATTATTTTCAGCCACCTGCTCCGCCAGCTTGTTAAAATCAACCGGAGCCATGGTCATCGGCTGGCGCGCTTCACCCAGGACATTCCAGTCGCCGCCATCCACTTTACCATCTTTCAATTTCACATCGCCATTGGCATCCAAATTGACTTTTTTCAGTTGGACATTCTCGCCTTTTTTGTTTTTATAAGACAGCTGAACGGCTGCCATAAAGCCCGTCTGCAGTTTGGCTTCTTCTTCGCTATCTACGGTTATCCAGTTATTCTTATCATCCTGTTTAGCCCAATGCGTGTTGGAATCGTCCATGCAGCGGCCGTCCGTCATGCTCTTCACATCAACAATGAGATACTGATACTGGGTGGCATCCACCTCTTTGTTCCCATTGTATAGCGCCGCCGGCACCCACGCCGCCAGATGGCCGCCCAACTGGAACTTCGTCGTGCCCGTTTCTTCATCAGTAAACACATCCGAATTACCCGGCATACCCGCGCCCGGTCTCGCCGTCAGTTTATGCGCAGTAACACCCGGGACGTTTTCGGAACCGATTTTCAGATCCTCTTTCGTCGACAGTTTGGACAGGATAGAAACCGATCCACCTTCAATGGTAAGCTTGATACGCAGATTGGACAGGAACTGCGCTTTATCAGCATCGGTCATACCCTTTGTTTCAAAGACGACCTGTTTCGTGCGTTCAACGGATCCGCCGAAAATGTTAACAGCCGTACCGTCTTTCTTATACTCGTTGCCGTCTTTATCAATCAAAACCGCAGACGTCACTTTCGCACCGTTGGATACGACAATTTTGGAATGCAGATACGGATAAGCACTCGCATCAATATTGCCGGCACCGCTGGCTGTAAAAACATTCAGCAGAGCAATTTTATCCGAAGCCGGTTTGACATCAAAATACCCGTCCGCATTCTTCGTCACCGTACCTTTATCACTGGATGCGCTCATCTCCAGCGAAACGGTCGGATTGCTGGTGGGATTCACCGGTGTCGGATTAAATTCCTCGTTATTGGAGACATACAATTCCACCGTGAGCTTTGAACCATAGACAAGCGTGTTGAACGTCAGGTTGCTCAGCACCTCATCCACATTGATGGCGTATTCCTGTTCCGAAGCACTCAGCGCGGCGTTCTGCGCTTCCATCTGTTTTTTCAGCGCTTCCAGATCAATCTGGACATAGCCGCGGGAACGAATGCCGGCATTATCAATAATATTCCACGATTCAAAACTCCCATCGGCAGTTTTGCGTTTAATATCCGTGCTGTTTTTAACCTGCGGAACCAGCTTGGCGTAGAAACCAGCCTGGTGCTTGGCTTTGTCCTGGCTGTTAACTACAGACCCTTTATCGTCAACAAACTGACCCTGCGCATTGGTGCAGTAGCCTGCCTGAAGATCGGTCACATTGACGTACAGAAATTTAAATTCTCTTACATCGGCGGCCGTCTTATTGTCGGGGGCATACACCTGATTTTTCACCCAGTAACCCAGATTTTGCTTCAGGTTATAGGTATACGTTTTATCCGCCCCAACAGTCAATGTCGCTTGGGTATTCCCCTCGCTTGTCGTCTCCCCATTGGCACCACCCAGTTTAAACGTGGTCGTGCCCGGGGCCTCTCCCGTAAAGCCGGGAGTCGTTATGGCCGTATCCGCAGTACCGGTGACAGCCGGAAACACCGCTATCACCAGGCCAACTAGCAGAGCCGCGCAGGCCAGTAAACTAATCAGCTTTTTCATCTTCGACGCTCCTTTTCTTCAAAACCGTATCCACGGCATAATATCCACTTGTCACAACGCGTGACCAACCATTATCCTGCAGCGAGAGAGAGCTTTCAGGAAAAGTACGGAAAAGGGGACGTCAGTAAATTCGGTATAGCCGACTATTACTAACATCCCCTGTTCCTATCACTTACACTACCACCAAGTGAGAAATTACTTAACCGCTTTCAGGAACGTGTTCAACGCGGAAACCGCATTCTCTTTTCTTGATTTGACCACCGTTGCCGGGTCGTTGGAAATACTGTTAAACAGGTAATGGATGCAGGTCAGGCCGCCCTCACCCAGTTCGCCGAACTGGCAGAAGTCGATCGAGGCGCCGGCCGCCGCGATATCCAGCATTTCCTGAGTCTGAGAATCACGATATACACGGCTCTTGTTATAAGCGCGTTTGTTGTCTTTAATTTTGTCAAACTGGCGCGCAATCGCATCCAGGACAGAGGCCGCGTTGACGAGGTCGCCTTTTTTCACCTGGGACGGAATGGAAAAGCCTTGCGTATTCCAGCTGATAACGCTGATATACTTGCCGCCTTTTTCCGCCATCGGATACGGGAGCACGCCCCAGTCGTTTTTCATCTCCGTAAAGTTGGTAGCCGCGTCGGCCGACCAGCCCATGAACAGGAGACGCCCTTCGGTAAAGGCTTTCTGCGTTTTCGACCAGTCGTTTTCCTTTTTATCCGGGTTGTAAACGCTGTTGTCTTTCAGCAACCAGCTCTGCATGCCGCGGAGCGCTTTTATGTTTTTGGCTTCGTCCAGCGCAAAAGTGATATCGCCGGTGCCGGAGGTCTTGGTGAAATAGCCGCCCTGCGCTTTGAAGATGGAATAGGAAACACCACCGCGCAGGTCAACGCCGCCGAATCCATACTGGTCGTTGTCACCATAGCCCGCTTTGCCGTCGATGTCTTTGCGGGCCTTGGAAGACAGGTTCTGCATAGCGCTGAAAGTCCAGGTGCCATTTTTCACCATTTTGTACAGCTCGGTGTCGCTGGTACCAATCTGCTTCGCCAGCACTTTGTTAAAGTAGATCACGTTGGCGTTGGCCGCCGTACCATCCAGAGTCGTAAACGCCGCAAAGTTTTTGCCGTACATCTTCATTTCCTTGCGCGCGTTCTGATCCCAGTAGGATTTGCTCAGATCCAGGCCTTTAACCGCGTTCAGATTCTGAATCGATTTGCCGGCCACCAGCTTTTTCTGCAGATGAAGCGGCGCCACCATAATATCCGAGAATTTCGTCTTGGCCTGATGTGCCTTGACGCAGTTGGTCGCCAGATCATCGGTCGTTTTGTACTTGACCAGCTTAAACTTGCAATTCAGACTCTTCTCGATGGCGGTCAACTGATTGCGGATTTGACGGTTCCATTCGTTCTTGGAAGCGTTCAGCGCGAAATAGCAGTTGTCCAAGCCGGCAACCGTAATCGTCGCGCCCTTCAAATCGGTGATAATCCCCTGTTCCTCGCCGCCTTTTGTGGTCGTCGTCGTTTTGTTGCCGGTTCTAGTACGGTCTTTGTCCGCTTTTGTCGTCGTAGACTTGTTGTTGGTCTTTGACGAATCGTCCTCCGAGCTGTCGCTGTTTTCGTCACCCGAACGCGAAGCGGTCGTTGTCGTCTTCTTCGGATCATCCGGATCGGTAGGGTCGCCGCCACAACCAGCTGCGAACGTTACCATCATGCAGAGCGCCATAGCCAGCGATGCATACTTCAGGACAAATTGTTTCATCCTAAGGGCCTCCTTCTCTCACTGTAAAAAATCAGTACCCGTTTGGCGCTTCCGGCGCCAGCGAACAACAAATTGGTAATAAGTACAAACGTCGCCCCTCCGCCTTCGTGCTTTCTAACACGAAACCAGAGGCAATTCAGCGGCAGCCCCTCGATTTTCGGCATTTAGCCAAAAAGCAAGATGCATTTGACCAATTTTTATGTTGTTCTTTGCAGTGTTATTGTATAACGATTTACCAATAAAGTCAAGATGGTTTTCGTATTTTTAACATCCATTTTTTTCTTTACAGCCAAGTGATTGTAATGGCTATTTGCTTTACACCACACAAAAACCCATCAGGAATGAAACCCAAAAGGCCAGGAACAATAAGGACCGCCTCTATTCTTTTACCAATAGTTGGTGGAACTTATCCATATTGCTCACCTCCACCCCATCTCCATATATTCCATTCCATATTATTCCAACCAACGACAGTTTCCCTATCCGATTACCTCCATATTTAAATAGTCCAATATGGTGTCTATTTCCACATATTGGATGCTATTATTATAATAAGGTTATAATACATTATTATATATAATTGTTTTTGTGAACGTCTTTTTGTTTTTTCCATCGCTGACAGTGGCCAATCACAATCCGCCCAAACAAACCGTGGCACTCCTGTATGTATTTTGTTGTTTTTGTCATTTTGTATTGACTTTACTACCAAGATACGGTATTCTTGTATAGTACATTTTAATAATAAAATGGTCAGTTCGGCACTTTTCCATGTATTTGTTGTCTATTTCAATGATAAGGAGCGATTACTAGTGAACCAATCAGTCCGGAAACCCAAACGAGCCAGGCGCCTATTAACATTTGCGTGCTGTCTCACGCTGCTGTTATCTTCAGCGGCGCCTTACATGGCGAGCGCCGCCAAGGAGTCCCAATCGGCCGCTTCCAGTAATTCGCCATCGGGGAAAAATTCCAATTCGGCGGGAGAAAACACCTCCTCATACACGACAGAGCTATATATGGACTACATACAGCGCATGGAAAAGACCTACCAAAATGCGACGCAAACCGTTGAATTAACGTCGCAGAATCTGTCTAAAAAAAGCAGCACTGCGAAACTGGTGACAGATTACGGCGAGCGCAGCGGCACCTCTTTGGCGATCCCGGAGGGCGGCTGGGTTTCATGGGACGTGGAGATTCCGGAGTCCGGATTGTACGCTCTGGAAATTACCTATTGTCCTTATGAAGCGCACAACGGCAGTGTCGGCATGGAAATGACCATTAACGATGAGTCTCCTTTTCGGGAGGCTTCTCTCTTGTCCCTATACCAGACCTGGACCGAAGGCGAGATGAATGTCGATGCCAGTGGCAACGATGTGAAACCGGCTTCTTCGCAGAAACTGCGGTGGCAGACCCTGGAGATGAATGACCCCTCCAGTTACGCGTCCGAAGCGATGCGCATTGCGTTGGATAAGGGCCGACAAGCGATTCGCTTTACACTGTCCTCCAACAGCGTTGCCATTGCGTCTATACGTCTCAAGCCGATCTCCGCTCTCGTTTCCTATGAAGAGTACTTAGCTCAAAATGGACAAGGCGATACCACCGGTGACCCGTCGCGGTTTGAGGCCGAAAAAATTGCGACCAAGTCCGACGCGACGATTTATCCGTTGAGCGATACCACTTCCGCTTCCACTTATCCGCAGGAAGCGGGCGTGTTAAAGCTTAACGTCATTGGCAGCACCAAGTGGCAAGAACCGGGCCAGTACATTTCATGGAACCTGGATGTCCCGAAAGACGGTTATTATAAGCTGGCTTTCCGCTATCGGCAGGATATGCTATCCGGTATGTTTGTGACGCGCAGCCTGTCTATTGACGGGCAGGTTCCTTTTGCGGAGGCCGCCAGTGTCCAGTTCCCCTATTCGTCCGGCTGGAAAATCCTCTCTCCCAGCGACGAAAAGGGAGATCCGTATTTGTTTTATCTGACGGAGGGGCAACACGAACTGACCATGACCGTGTCCCTTGGCGTGCTGAGCGAGCTGCTCGGCCGGGTGGATAAAGTGCTGACCAACCTGAACCAGGCCTATCGTGATATCATGATGATCACCGGTCCCAGCCCCGACCCGTACCGCGACTATTCGTTTGACAAGCTGCTGCCGGACACGCTGGAACTGATGAAAAAACAGGCGGATGAAATTGATGATGTCACCGCTACCATTTCCAAAATTTCCGGTGAAACCGGCGACTATCTGTCCCTGCTTAACAAGCTGACCTTCCAGGTGCGTCGTATGGCGGAGAAGCCCTCCTCCATTGCGTCCAGCTTTACCGATTTTAAATCCAATATCGGTTCTCTGGGCACCTGGCTGCTGTCGGCTAAACAGCAGCCTCTGACTCTCGACTCCTTCTACGTGGTTCCCAGCCAGGAAGATCTGCCGTCAGCCAGCGGCGCCTGGTATAACGAGCTGTGGTACCATGTCGAAAGCTTTTTCTTCTCTTTTGTTACCGATTACAGTTCGATTTCCCGTTCCGCGGAAAACCTGAACTTTGAAAAATCCATTAAAGTCTGGGCACCTACTGGACGTGACCAAGCGCAGATCATTCGCCAGCTCTGTGACGAACATTTCTCCACGAAATACCAGATCAGCGTGGACGTGGAGCTCATCAGCGCCGGCACACTGCTGCCTTCCGTTCTGGCGGGCGTCGGCCCGGACGTGTCCCTCATGAACGGGGCCGGCGATCCTATCAACTATGCCATTCGTAACGCTGTCCTGGATCTGACGCAGTTTAAGGATACCGAAAACTCCGCCGGTTTTGACACGGTTTCCAAGTGGTTCCTGGAAAGCTCGCTGGTTCCCTATACCTTCCAGGGCAAGACCTACGGCCTGCCCGAAACCATGACGTTCTCCATGTTCTTCTACCGCAAAGATATTTTTGAACAATTGGGGCTTACCGTGCCCGAGACCTTCGACGACCTCGTTTTAATGATCCCGACGCTGCAGCGGTATAACATGAGCATTGCGTTCCCCACCAGCTATGCCGGGCTTTGCCTGAAAATGCTGCAAAAGGGTATCCCCATGTACAACAACGAGGGTGAAAGCACCAACCTGGGCAGCGACGCGGCCCTGCAGGCGTTCGAAGAAATGTGCGAAACCTTTACCACCTACCGCGCGCAGGTTTCTTATGACTTTGTCAACCGGTTCCGTACCGGTGAGATGCCTTGCGGCATTCAGGACTATACCCTGTACAACCAGCTTACGGTATTCGCGCCTGAAATCCAGGGACTGTGGGAGTTTGTTCCGGTTCCCGGTGTACGCAACGAGGACGGCAGCATCACCAACACAACGGTAGGCGGCGGTACGTCGGTCATGATCATGGCTAACACCAAGGACAAACAGAGCTCTTGGGATTTTGTCCAGTGGTGGTTGTCGGCCGATAACCAGAGCCGTTATGCGAACGAGTTGGAAAGCGTGCTGGGTGCGGCGGCTAAACATCCGACGGCCAACGTCAACGCTTTCAACAGCCTGACCTGGTCGGTCAAGGACCGCGACAACATTATGTCACAGTTGGACGGCATCCGTACCATTCCGGAAGTGCCGGGCGGCTACTACACTTCCCGTATCGTCGACTTTGCTTTTAACAAGGTGTATAACGAAAGCGCCAACCCCGTCGAAACCATGCAGTCGTATTTGACGGACCTGAACGATGAGTTGACCCGCAAACGCAATGAATTTGGATTGAAATGAGGTGACAGCCGTGACTAAAATAAAAAAGGCGCGCGTGCCCATGAGTTCCCAGCAAAAGCACGAACTGCGCAAACGGACCGCGACATCGTATGTGTTTGTTCTGCCCTATTTTATCTGTTTCTGTTTATTTACCATCACTCCGGTTCTGATCTCCATCTTCTTCAGCTTCACCTCGTTTAATATTCTGGAGATGCCGAAGTTTACCGGCCTTGACAACTACATCCGGATGTTTTTCAAAGATTCCATCTTCCTGATCGCGCTGAAAAACACGCTGTTGATTGCTATCGTCACCGGCCCGATCGGATACCTGCTCTCTTTGCTGATGGCCTGGTTTATCAATGAGCTGACCCCGAAGGTCCGGGCTTTCGTAACCCTGATTTTCTACGCTCCCACCATCTCCGGCAACGTATACATGATCTGGTCCCTGCTGTTCAGCGGCGACTCTTATGGCTATATCAACAGTACTCTGATTCGGCTGGGTATCATTCAGGCGCCCATCCAGTTCCTTAAGAACACCGAATACATGATGCCGATCGTTATCGGCGTATCCTTGTGGATGAGCCTGGGCGCCGGCTTCCTGTCCTTTATCGCCGGTTTCCAGGGCGTTGATAAAAGCTACTACGAGGCGGCCGCCATGGATGGCGTCAAAAACCGCTGGCAGGAGCTGTGGTTCGTAACCCTGCCTCTGATGCGCAATCAGATGATGTTCTCCGCTGTTATGAGTATTACCAGTGCATTCGGTGTTGGCGCCGTTATCACCGGATTGTTCGGTTCCCCCTCTACCGATTATGCGGTACATACGATTATGAACCACCTGGAGGACTACGGCGGCACCCGATTCGAAATGGGTTATGCCAGTGCCATAGCCACACTCTTGTTTATTATCATGGTCGGCACCAACCTAGTGGTGCGCAAACTGGTAGCAAAGGTGGGTTCATAAAGTGAGAGAGAAAATATTGGATTCCTCGGGGCGCGTCCACAAAATACGCGCTTCCAAGAGTGTTCGGCTCAACCGATCCAAGGGCGGCGATATCTCCATCTTTGTCATATTGACCGTTTTTGGCGTTTTGATGGCTATCCCCATGATCTATGCCATTTCCCAGTCCCTGAAACCGCTGGATGAATTATGGATGTTCCCGCCGCGTTTTCTGGTGCGGAACCCCACGCTGAAAAACTTTTCCGACCTGTTCAGCCTGATGTCCAGCTCCTGGGTGCCGGTCAGCCGCTATGTATTTAACACGGTTTTAATTTCCGTCGTTGGCACCTCCGGTCACCTGATCTTTTCGTCGATGTGCGCTTACGCGCTGTCCAAGCACCAGTTTAAAGGACGGAAAGTCATTTTTGAAACCATCGTACTGTCCCTGATGTTTTCAACGGCGGTTACGGCGGTTCCCAACTTCCTGGTAATTTCGAAGCTGGGCATGATGAACACCTATTGGGCATTGATCCTGCCGGCGTTCTCCTCCTCCATGGGCCTGTACCTGATGAAGCAGTTTATGGAACAGATGATCCCCGACAGCGTACTGGAGGCGGCCCGTATTGACGGCAGCGGCGAGTTCCGCACCTTCTGGAGCATTGTTATGCCGATGGTCAAACCCGGCTGGCTGACGCTGATCGTGTTCTCCTTCCAGGGATTGTGGAACACCGGCGCTACAAATCTGATTCAGAAAGAATCCTTAAAAACCCTGAACTACGCGTTGTCCCAGGTGGTCAACGGCGGTGTCACCCGTGCCGGTGCGGCGGCGGCCGGCATGGTCGTCATGATGATTGTGCCAATTATCATGTTCCTGGTTACACAGAGTAACATTATTGAAACCATGTCCACCTCGGGCATGAAAGATTAAGGAGGGATGAGAATGAAGCGTAAAACTTTAGGCCGTATATGCTTTTTGCTTTTGGCGCTGACGCTCCTGTTGTCATCCTTCGCCGCATCCGCCTCGGTGGACAAAGCATATCAGACCTATACCTATTCCAGCACCGGCGTTTCCCAGTATTCGCCGGACGCCTACTATCCCAGTTCGCGGCAGGTTTTGTTTGGAAAGTGGAAAGGCGAAGACATCTTCCTGAATAAGCCGCAGGATATTTTCGTCGACAAGTATAAGAACGTCATTATTTCCGATACCGGAAACAATCGCGTAATTATTCTGGACCAGAATTTCAAATTGATTACCGTCCTCGACTCGTTTAAGGACAGCAAAGGCGAAGTCAGCACGTTCAATACCCCGCTTGGCCTTTACCGTCATTCCGACGACCGGTTGTTTGTCTGTGACAGTGAAAACGAGCGGATCGTGGTTTTCAAAAAGGACTGGACCTTCGACAAGTACATCTCCGCTCCGGATCCCGACAGCATGTACGACGGGTTCTTTTTCAAACCGGTCTCTGTCGCTTTCGATTCCACCGGACGGTTGAATGTGGTATGCCAGAACGAAACCATGGGTATTCTGGCCATGTCCGAGGACAGCGAATTCGAAGGGTTTATCGGCGCTATTACGGTTACGCCTACCGCCTCCGAAATCTTCTGGCGGCTGTTTATGACCGAGGAGCAGATCGCGAAATCCATCAAACTGATCCCCTCCCCTTACAACAACATTGCCGCGGACAGCCGTGGCTTCATTTACGCCACCTCGTCTACCTTCTCCACCGGTGAGATCTACGCACAGGTGCAGAGTAAGGATAAAACCGGCAGCAAGTCTCCCATCAAGCGCTTCACCCCTTCCGGGGAGGACGTTTTGAAAAGAAACGGTTACTATGCCCCTCTTGGTGATTTGGAATTCCCCTTCACCAACACCACGACCGATACCGGCGCTTCCACAATCGAGGACGTAGCTGTGGGCGAAAACGATGTGTACAGCCTGATGGACTCCCGCCATAACAAGATTTTCACCTATGACGGCGAAGGTAACCTGCTGTATGCGTTCGGCGGATCCGGCAACTCACTGGGTAACTTTATGCAGATGGGCGCCATCGATTATTTCGGCAAGGATATCATTGTTCTGGATAAGGAAGGCAGCTCCATTACGCTGTTCACCCAGACCGATTACGGCAAGCTGATCGATCAGGTTATTTCTCTGCAGAGACAGCGCAAGTATACCGAAACCATTCCGATCTGGGAACAGATCAAAGCGGCTAACAACAACTTTGACCTGGCCTATGTGGGAATTGGCAAATCCCTGCTGCAGCAAGGTGAATATGGAAAGGCGATGGAGTACTTTTATGCGGCCGACGTGCCGGAACAGTATTCCCAAGCCATGAAGTTCGACCGCGGCGAAAAGCTTGAAAACATCGCTATTCTGATTCCCATCGTCATCGTCGTACTGGTGGTGCTTTTGGTGAAAATGTTCTCGAAAGCACGTGCCTACAACTCCAAAGAAGCCCTTGTCAGCGGCCCGCATTCCACCAAAAGCGGCCTGGTTTACGGACTGTATGTCATCTTCCGACCGTTTGACGGCTTCTGGGATATTAAGCACGAAAAGCGCGGCAATATGCGAAGCGCCCTGATTATACTGGGTATACTGCTGATTTCCGCCGTAGCCAGCACCCCTGTGACGGCTTATCTGTTCAGCAGCAGCAATCGGCAGGAAAGCACCTTCTTCCAGGATCTGCTGAACATTCTGCTTCCGCTGATGCTCTGGTGCATCGCCAACTGGTGCCTCACCTCCCTGATGGATGGTAAAGGGTCGTTCAAAGACATCTTTATTTCGGTCTGTTACGCCACGATTCCCCTTTGCTTCTTCATGCTGCCGTCCGCGCTGCTCAGCAACGCCCTGGTGCTCGACGAAGCGGTCATCGTATCCTATATGATGAACATCGCTTATGTATGGACGGGCATTTTGATCGTCGCTTCCAGTATGACCGTGCACAGCTATTCGTTTGGTAAAAACGTTTTGGTGTGTTTGCTCACGATTGTGGGAATGGGCATTATCCTGTTCCTGGCGATGCTGTTCCTGAGCGTGTCCAACCGCATGATTTCGTTTATCGGCGGATTGATCAGCGAAATTTCCATTCGATTATAGGAGGTGTGCCATATGAGAAAATGTAAATTATTGCTCCTTCCCCTTTGCATTGCTTTACTTCTGAGCTGTATTCCTTTCGCTGGCACAACCGCCGAGGAAGACAAACCCTTTGAGTACGGCGCCTTGGATTATGGTGAAAAAGAAGAGCCGCACGAATTTAGCTATAAAGACCAGAATGCGATGCTGGCCGATATGAAGTTGGTGGCCACGTCCGAAAATCTGGAATTGTACGTGGACGAAACCAACGTAAATATCGCCGTGAAAAACCGCAAAACCGGCGTGATTACCTCGGCAAATCCCTACAATGTGGCGCTGGATCCCACTTTCAGCGGCCAGCAGGCCAAACAGATGTCCTCACAGGTAGAGATAAACTATACGGAAGTCGCCACCGGCACGGCTGGTACGTTTTATTCCTTTGACGACTGCATAAGCTATGGTCAGTTTATCATCAAAGAAATTGACAACGGTATTGAGGTTATCTACTCCCTTGGTGAAGATCTTGACAGCCAGATCATCCCGGATGTTATGACCGAAGAATCTTACAACTGGGTCATCGAACAACTGAACAAGGACGACATCCTGAATGATCTGGGCGAAAGCATTGACGACATCAAAGCGTATATCGGTGGTCTCGACGAGTTTAGCTTCCCGTTATATACCTATCTCAAATGGGATCAGATCGATGAGATCGACCGCGGTACCTATCTGGAGTCCTACCCGAATTTGAAGGAAACCGCCCTTTACGTTTTGGCGGACAGCGTCAGCCCCAATGACAAGGAACGGCTTCAGAAGTATTTCTCTCTCGCCGGTTATACCTATGAGATGAAGCAAAAGGATTTAAAAGCCAGTGGCTTCAAGTCCAAAGAAGACGTAGAAGTGCATCCCAATTTTAAACTGACGGTGCGGTATACGATCGACGACAACCACTTCTACTCGGAACTGGATGCGAACAAGGTCCAGTACAACACGGACGACTTTAACCTGGAGAATGTAACGCTGCTGCGTTACTTCGGCGCGTCCACCTCCAAAGCCGACGGATACGTGTTCCTTCCAGACGGGAGCGGCGCCGTCCTCAGCTTTGACGATACGGCTTTGGAGCGGCCCGCGGTCATGGGCGGCAAGCTGTACGGTGACGACAATGGCACCACCTATCCCCAAACGCCGACCTTTACTGGCACCTATCATCTGCCGGTGTTCGGTATCAAAGCCGATTCCCGCGCCGTGTTTGGCATTATCGAAGAAGGAGACGGCATGAGCGGTATTTATGCCGATCTCGGTGATGTGGTGGGTTCTTATTACTGCGCCTACCCCATCTTTACGATTAAAACCAAAGACAGTGTGCGCATGAACCAAAAGGCCGGCACCGGAACCTCGGACACCAAGTTTGTGGACCAGTTCAGCAAAGAAACCTTTACCGGCAATTTTAAAGTCCGGTATAATTTCCTGAACGGTGACGATGCCAGTTATGTAGGAATGGCCGACGTATACCGGGAGTATCTGAAAGCGAACGGCATGAGCGCCAACGAAGCCAACCATAGCATTCGTTTCCAGATGAACACGCTCGGCAGCGTCGAGCATGACGCTAAATTCGGCATTATCCCCTATACCGCCACCGCGGTGCTGACGTCTTATGAAGACAATAAGACGATGATCGAGGAATTCCGTAAAATGGGCATCGAGGACTTCGGCCTTCAGTTGATTGGCTGGCAGGATTCTGGTCTGGATACCATGGTGGTTAACAAATATCGTTCCTCCTCCAAGCTGGGCGGATCCTCCGACTTAAAGGATTTAATCGCCTACTGTAAAGAAAAAGGCGTCGGTTTCTATCCGGAAGCCGACCTGATGTATGTTTCCTCCGAAGGATGGTTCGACGGCTTCTCCGCCCGGTCTGACGCGGTGAGGCTCATTAACAACCAGTTCGGCACCCGCGCGGCGCTGTCCCCCACTTATGGTGTGTACATGAGCAACGCTTATGCCGTTACACCGGCGCGATACGCCGATTATCTGGGCGACTTCCTGAGCGGATATACCAAAAAGACCGGAGGCACCTCCATCAATCTGGCGCGCATGGGACTGTACCTCAATTCTGATTTTAAAAACAACCGTACCATCGACCGCCAGATGGCCAAAGAAACCATTACCAAACTCCTCTCCGAAACGGCGAAAGATAATCAACTGGCGTTTAACGGAGGCAACGCGTACATCCTGCCTTATGCCGACCAGATGCTGGATGTTCCCATGAACAGCAACGGCCAGCAGGGCGAGACTTATGACATTCCGTTCCTCCAGATGGTGCTGATGAACAACGTCTCTTACGCGGCCCCGGCCATCAACACCGCATCCGACCGCCAGGATTATCTGCTCCGCTGCATTGAGAGCCAGAGTTCTCCGGCATTCAACCTCATTTACGACAATGCGGACGTACTGAAATCCACCGCCTACACTCAGTATTACAATGTGGATTTTGGTATTAACAAAGACGATTTCGCGTCGTATTACGACTACGTCAAGACGGCACTGGATGGTATTGTTGGCGTGCCGATTGCGGAACACACTCGCCTTTCAACCAACGTTGTTCGTATTCGTTATGACAATGGCGCTCAGCTGTATATCAACTTTGGAAAAACGGATGTTACGGTTGACGGCCACACCATCAAGGCGCAAAGCTATTTTAAGCCCTGACTTCCGCAAGACGATACGAGCAAAATGAAATGAAAGGTGTGTTATTATGAGCGCAAAGCATCCTGCTTATCGGCTGAAAGCCAAAAAGCAGATCGCCGGTTGGATATTTGTTCTTCCCTTTGTCATCGGATTTCTCTTTTACTTCCTGCCGGTAATAATCAATTCCCTGATCTATAGCTTTTCCACCATAACGTCCACCGATACGGGCATGCACACGGAGTTTGCCGGTTGGAAAAACTTCCAGTACGCTTTCCAGTCTGATCCCAAGTTCACACAGTATCTGGTATCCGCTATCTCGACGCTGCTGGCCAATACGCCCAGCATCCTGATTTTCAGTCTGTTCATCGCGGTTATCCTCAACCAGAAAATGCGCGGCCGCGCCGTGTTCCGCGCCATATTCTTCATCCCGGTTATCATCGCGACCGGTATGATTGAGCGGGCTGACCTCAGCAACGCGGTTTTAAACAACCTGACTACGTCAGAAGCCATCGATACCGGCGCGCTGGCCAGCAGCTCTCAAATGTTTTCTCTGGACGATATCACACAGTTGCTGGCCTCGCTCAATTTCAGCGTGTCGCTGACCTCGTATGTGGCGGCGGCGGTCAATAACATCCTGGACATCGTCAACCAGTCGGGTATCCAGATCCTGATCTTCCTGGCCGGCCTGCAGTCGATTTCCCCCTCCATTTACGAGTCGGCGGAAATCGAAGGCGCCACCGCCTGGGAATGCTTCTGGAAGATTACGTTCCCCATGATCAGTCCCATGATTCTGGTCAATCTCTTCTACTCGATAATCGATTTCTTTACCCGGTCGTCCAGTACCATGATGGAATATGTACACGACATCAGCTTTGACAAAGCCCTGTTTGGCGAGGCTTCGGCCATGTCCTGGATCTACTTTGGCTGTATCGCCGGTATCCTGGCCGTCACAGCATTCATTGTCAGTCGGTTCGTATTCTACCAGCAGCGTGATTAAGGAGGGATAAAAGAGATGACCAAACCACGTATGTTTCAACGGTCCAATTCGCTGGCCATGAAGCACCAGGCCAATCGATTTGTCGGCGCTCTTTTCCGGTATGTGCTGCTGATTGGATTGAGTTTTATCATTCTGTATCCGTTTATTGCCCGTATTTCCACCATGTTTATGTCCAAAGCGGATTTGACCGATCCTACCGTACGGTATATCCCCCGCCATCCGACGCTGGATAATATCACGTACATATTTAAAAACGGCGAGTTTGGCGAGGCGTTTTTAAACACCTTCCTGCTGTCGCTGATCAGCGCCCTGCTGACAACGGCGGTCGCCTGCTGTGTAGGCTATGGGTTGGCCAAATTCCGTCTGAAGGGCGGCACGGTGGTTGCGGTTCTGGTGCTGTTCTCCATTTTGGTTCCGCCTCAGAGCATCATGATCCCCATGTATTCTTATTTCCAGTTCTTTGACGTCTTCGGGCTGTTCCAGACGATCCTGGGCCACGCCATCAAGCTGACCGACACCTACTGGCCAATTATAGGACTCAGCGCCACCGGGTTCAGCTTCCGGGCCGGCCTGTTCATCCTGGTGGTGTGGCAGTTTATGAGGGGCGTCCCCGATGAACTGCTGGAGGCCGCCGAAGTGGACGGCGCCGGCACAGCCAAAACCTTCTTCAAAATTATTGTGCCGCTGTCGACGACGATTCTGGTTACCGTGTTCCTGCTGTCCTTCTGCTGGCAGTGGACGGATACGTTCTATGCGACGTCGCTCTACATAGACATACCTGTGCTGGCCAATGAGGTGGCCGCCGCCGGGGCGGGGGTTGCCGAGGGCAGTACCTCGTATATGTCAAGTGTTATCACCAACACGGCTATCATGATAGCCATTGCCCCGCTGATCATTCTCTACTTATTCTGTCAGCGGTATCTGGTGGAAGGCATTGAGCGAAGCGGTATCGTTGGTTAAAACAAAACAGCCGAATTCCGTAAAAAGGCGGGGGAAATTCCCCCGCCTTTTTTATTTTGGTCTTCATGGGAATTCGTTTCCCGCCCCTATTTTGTTTTGATCGAAATTCACAGCGCAAAGGATTTAGACGGATTTATTTTTGTGACAAATTTGTCCATTCGTTATTGACTAATTGAACGCCATCGGGTATGATGGGGATAATCATGGGCCGAGAATTATGGCGGCCCGATGTTGGATTTCATGTCAAAGGAGACGCGCGTATGTTAACGAAAAAATGCCTGAACGGCCTGTGGGATTTTTCCTGCAAAACCGATTCTCTGGAATCCCTCCCCGCCGAGTGGGACACCGTATCCATTAAGGTTCCTTCTCCCTTTAACGTCAACTCTTTTTCCCATGGGTATGGAAAAAAGACCGCTGGTGAAGAGTATTACGTCAGCGGCGCGGATTTCCGTCTGTATCCCGAGTATCCCCTGGAGTGGGATAATGCCCGCATCGGCTTTTACCGCCGCAAATTCTTCGTCGACAAAGCCAGCGAAGGCCGCCGTATTTTCCTGCATTTTGACGCCGTCGCCTACAAAAGCGTTTATTACGTCAACGGACAGCACGTGGCCGACGAATGTGAAGCGTTCCTGCCGATTGAAATGGAAATCACCGACTTTGTAAAATTCGGCGAGGAAAACGAGCTGCTGGTGGGCTGCCAGACGGCCCGCTCCGCCAAATACAAGGACGAAAACAACCGCGACCGCACCGATTATCCGGAAGGGTCCTTCTGGGGCGGCCATGTCGGCGGTATCTGGCAGGACGCGTGGCTGGTCGAGCGGGCCGCGTCCTATGTGGACGATGTGTTTACATATGCCGACGTATATAAAAACAACCTGCATATCGAATACAAAACCGTGGACGCACAGGGCAAAACCATCCGGTTCTCCCTGTCGCGCCATGGAGCGGACGACTATAAAGAGATGTTCACCGCCTCCTGCGACGACCAGCCGGTGGATTGGAACTACGAGGACTGGGATATCGCTCTGTGGGAGCCGGAATCCCCCAACCTGTACGACCTGAAGGCTGAAATTCTGGATGGGGATGCCGTACTGGATACCCATGTCACCCGCATTGGTTTTCGCACGTTCCACATTAAAGATAAGGGATTTATGCTCAACGGCCGGCCGATCAAGCTGAAAAACGATTCCTGGCATTATATGGGCTATGCGATTCAGACAGAAGAGTATGCCCGCAGCTATTTCCGCATGGCTAAAGAGGCCAATGTCAACATCATCCGGCTTCACGCCATGCCCTATCCGGCGTTCTTCTTTGATATTGCCGACGAAATGGGTATGCTGATGATTTCCGAGTCGGCGGTTTGGGCGTCCCATTGCTGCTTCAGCTATAACCCGGCCTTCTTTGAGAACAGCAAAAAGCACCTGCGCCGCCTTATCGTCCGCGACCGCAACCATCCGTCCGTCGTGATGTGGAGTCCGGAAAACGAATGTATCCCGGCTTTCAAGGTATGTGGTTCCAAGTATATCAAGGACATCGAGGACCTCTCCGAAAAGCTGTTCGACCTGACGCAGGAGATACCGAAGCTCGATCCCTCCCGCCCCTACAGCTGCGACGGCAGCCACGACCTGGGCGGCCGGTTGGATGTCAACTCCTTGCATTATCCGGGCTACGACTGCCCGACCCATCGCGAAAAGCCCATCACCATTGGTGAAAACGGCAGCATGTACTACTCCACCCCCGACAATGTTTGCCTGCTGGACGGCGAAAAGACCCTGCATTCCTTTAACGGCCGCCTGAATGCGGTAGCGTCCGAGTGCTACCATAATCTCATCGGCCAGCGGAAATGGGCCGACCAGGTGTGCGTATTCAACCTGATCTGGTATGGTCTGGAGCCGCTGCCTTTCGAGGAGCAGCTGCTGACCTACGATACTTACGAAACCCCCGGCATTAAGCCCTCCCGCATCACGCCTTATCTGCGCACGCTCAACGCCGGCGCACAGGAGGACCTGCCCGCTTTCATCCCCAACCCGGTATGGAAATATACCCAGAGTGCCTTCACCCCTGTACGTCCGTTCCTGGAAAAGACCCCTACCAGTGTGTGGGGCGGCAAAGAGGTTACTTTCCCGGTCTGCGTATTTAACGACAACCGCGACCCGCTGAACCTGACCCTGACTGGCGTACTGCTGGTGGACGGCAAGGAAGTCGCCAGAGTTTCCAAAGACATGTACATGGCGGCCTGTACCTATGAGGATACCGCCCTCACCCTGGCCATGCCGGAGGTGGCGGATCATGAAAACGCCATTCTGGCGGTGACCCTGGGCGACGCCTCGCAGGAGTATTACACCGATACCGCTGACCTGAACATTTTCAACCAGGCCAAGCTGAACGCCGCTTGGGAGGCTGTAAAAGTGACCTGCCTGCGCGGCGAAGAGGACGCGGACGACAGCACCGCGGCGCTTGACTTCCGCCAGGGAGCGGCTTCTCCTTACGGCACCTTTACCCGGCACCGTTCGGTACAGGCGATCTTTACATCCGACAGCCTGGCCGACGAGCTGCGTTTCGACGGCAAGGATATGATGTTCAACGCGGCCCGCGATGCCCGCTATTTTGAGGAATATCTTAACTTTAACGCTTCGCCGCTTTATTTCAACGGCGTGGGTATGCCGCTGGCATTGGATCTGACCGTTGCCGGCCAGCCCCGCATCGCCTGCTCCATTGACTTGCCGGCCTATGCCGAGGAAGAGCCGCTGGCGCTGGTGATGATGATAAAGATGGCCAAGTATCTGACCGCGCACGCGCCCAAAGCGCCTACGGAGGCCTATTTCTTCGGCAGCAACAGCGGCGCCGTAGCCGCCATGCTCAGCGAAATCCGCTGCTCTTATAAAACGGTGGATCGCGCGGAACTGGAAAAACTGCTTACCGAAAAGCAGGACTCATTGCTTATCGTGGACGGCAGCGCGGATCTTGGCTGGCTAAAGGGCGTGAGCAAAAACAATTTTGCTAAAGTGCTGGTGATGAACCTTAATAAAACGCCGGAGCTGTTCTCCTACGACTTTGAAGTCACCAGAGAAACCTCCTGCCATCTGAAAGCGGTGAATACCGACCCGGTGATTGCCGGCATGTATTCGAACAACCTGTACGGCCTGGGCGAAGGCCAGCAGGCGCAGGTCGGCGTCAATCTGCTGGAGTATAAGCATCAAAACGACAACACGCTGCTGGGCCTGCCCCAGGTTGACTGGCGGATGTGGAACCAGAATGCCGAGTATTTAAAGACCGTGTCGGTTTACAAGAGCGAGCTGGAAGACCGCAGCCGTTTCAGCGCCCTGTCCCGCCACAATTACGCGGGCAGCGCCATCTATTTCTGCCAGCTCTCCCTGCAGCTCCAAAATAAGAAGATCAAACACCTGCTGGTCCGCATCCTCTCGGCGCTGCACACGGGCATTGAGTTTGCCAAAAACGCCGCCCTGGAAGAACTGCTCACCAGCGGCATCTACGGCGCGACCCTGAACCGGGCGCTCTGCAAATCCATTAAGGGCGACGAGGACGTGCTGGCCCTTCATCCCGGCCTGAACCGTGTGGAGAACGGCGAGGCATGGAAAGCGGTGTCCCGCGAGGATAACCTGCCCGGCAAATATGCGCTGACCGTCTTTGTCTACTCCCCCTCCGACCGTACTGACCTGCTGCTCAACCCCGACACGGTGGAATTGGTGGTAACGGCACAGAAAAACTGCGAGCTGATCCTTAACGGCGAGCCGATCGGCGAAGGTGAGAATATCAAAATCAACAGCATAACGCTGACGTCGGGCTGGAATACGCTGATGCTCGTCTGCCGGGACGGCGGCCCGATTCCGGATCTGAAATTCACCCGCTATGACCTGTCCAAACTGGACCTGCGTTTCAGCCTGTATGGCCATGACGTACAGCTCATCGGCCTGACCGGCGCGACCCTGTACAGCGAAAATCAGCCGAACAACACCGGCAAAGCCATATCGGGCAAGGAAGATTTCTGGATCAGTGACGGCGAGCAGCGCGAAGGCATTGATTTCGATATCCAGCTTGAAACGCCCTCCACCTGCAAAGCCCTGTACTTCTCCTGTGTCACTTCGGATATCGCGGGGGCGAGTTATACGCCGAAATGCTTTGACCTGCTGGCCGGGGATTCGATGGAATCGCTCGAAAAGGTGTATGGCGCCATGTTTGAAGACCGTATGTCTTATAACGGCGGCAAAGTCTTTATCGACCTGGGCGAAGGTGTGACTGCCCGCTGCTTCAAGATCGCGCTGAAAACCAACGCTCTGAAGCCCCTGGTCATCTCGGATCTGACGCTGCTGAGCTGATAACCCCCATAATAATCGTTATATCCCTGTGGGATATGATCTAGGAGCAGGGGCAGGCGACGTGCCTGCCCCTGCTTTTCATCAATGTTAAAGGAGGATTTTCCCATGTCTGAATTTGCTTTCCGAGATGAAAGCCTGCCGCTGGAAGAACGGGTGGACGCCTTAATTCAAGAACTCACCGTGGAGGAGAAGGTGTTCCAGCTCACTCATGATGCAGCCTCCGTTCCGCGGCTGGGCATCCGTTCTTACTGCTATTGGAACGAAGCCCTGCACGGCGTTGCCCGCGCGGGCGTTGCCACCGTATTTCCACAGGCCATCGGCCTGGCGGCCACCTTCCATCCTGATTTTCTCGGGGATGTGGCCGCGACCATATCCACCGAAGGCCGCGCCAAGTACAATGAATTCCAGCGACAGGGGGACTGCGGCATTTACAAGGGCCTGACCTACTGGAGCCCCAACGTCAATATTTTCCGTGATCCCCGCTGGGGCCGCGGCCACGAAACCTATGGCGAGGATCCCTACCTGACCGGACGTATGGGCGTGGCATTTATTAAGGGCCTGCAGGGAAACGATCCGCACCATATGAAATCCGCGGCCTGCGCCAAGCATTTTGCGGTGCACAGCGGTCCGGAGGCGGAACGCCATCATTTTAACGCGGTCGTCGGCAAGCAGGATATGTTCGACACGTATCTGCCCGCTTTTGAGGAATGCGTTAAGGAGGCGCAGGTAGAATCGGTAATGGGCGCCTACAACGCGGTCAACGGCGAGCCCAGCAACGCCAGCGATGTGCTGCTGACCGACATCCTGCGGAACCGCTGGGGCTTTAAAGGCCATGTGGTGTCCGACTGCGGCGCCATCAACGATCTGCACAGCAACTACCATGTGACGAATACGGTGGCGGAATCCGCCGCGCTGGGTCTTAAAAAGGGCTGCGACCTCAATTGCGGCGGGGTTTACAAGCATTTGCTGACCTCCTATAAAGAAGGATTGATCGAGGAGGCCGATCTCGACCGCGCGCTGAGCCGGGTGCTGAAAGCTCGCTTTAAGCTAGGCATGTTCGACGATCCGGCCCATGTGGTCTATTCGGATATCCCTTACAGCGTATTGGCCTGCCGCGCGCACAAGCAGCTCGCCCGTGAGGCGGCCCGCCAGTCGATGGTGCTGCTGAAAAACGACGGCGTGCTGCCGCTGCGCAGCAAATCGACCCGCCTGGCCGTGGTTGGCCCCAATGCCGACAGCAAGCTGGCCCTGCTCGGCAACTATAACGGTACGCCCAGTGAGAGCTATACGGTGCTGGAGGGCCTGCGGAAGTATCTCGGTGAAGATGCGCCCATCCTCTATGCCGAGGGCTGTCATATCGTGGACGACAACGACGAGCGGTACGCTGAAGCCGTTTCCGCCGCCGAAAACAGCGACGTAGTTCTCTGCTGCCTGGGTCTCGACAGCAAATGGGAAGGCGAGGCCGGGGACGCCAACAACAAATACGGCAGCGGCGACAAGCCGGATATCGAACTGCCCGCGCCGCAGCAGCTACTGCTTGAAAAGATGATTGCCACCGGCAAGCCGGTGGTCGTGCTGCTGCTCTGCGGCAGCGCGCTCGCTATCCGCACCGCTGCCGACCAGGCGGCTGCCGTGGTGGATTGCTTCTATCCCGGCGAGCAGGGCGGCATGGCCATCGCCGAGCTGCTGTACGGTGAGTATTCGCCCAGCGGCCGCCTGCCAGTCACCTTCTATCAGACCACAGAGGAACTGCCGGACTTCAGCAATTACGCCATGGAGGGTCGCACCTATCGGTACATGAATCAGGAAGCGCTTTACCCGTTCGGCTATGGCCTGTCCTATACCTCGTTCGCCTACACGGTCGATACGAGCTCCCTAGAGGCCGCCGTCGGTGACACGGTACAAATTCCGGTAACCGTTTCCAACACCGGCCGCATGACGTCCCTGGAGCATATACAAGGCTATGTAAAAGCCAACGATCCGTCGGTGAGAGCGCCGCGGTACGCGCTGAAAGCCCTGGAAACCGTCCTGATCCCGGCGGAAGAAAGCCGAGACATCCTCCTCTCCTTCCCCGCCAAGGCGTTTTCCCTGATCGATGAGAACGGCTGCCGGTTTATCGAGCCGGGCACCTACACGTTGTATATCGGCGGCCAGCAGCCGGACGCCCGCAGCCGGGAACTGACCGGACTGGATGTCGCTGCCGTCACGGTGACGCTGACCGGTGAGAAAACGATGCTGGAAAACTAGACCAGCCGTCTATCCGGAGCCGTACAGGTGTAGCCTGTACGGCTCCTTTTCATAAACCGCCCCACATCCGGTCAAATTCACGAAAATCCCTTTCCGCTTTTCCAGTTTTTGCGTAATATCCCTTGATTTTGCCCGTGCGTTATGATAAAGTGAGGATGTACATTTGGCTTTCCTTATAAGCCTGAAAGGAGCAGATAAATATGAGCGACAAATTCCCGAATATTCCCCAAATTCAGTACGAGGGCCCCAAAAGCACCAATCCCTTTGCTTTCAAGTATTACAATCCCGACGAGGTGATCGCCGGTAAAACCATGAAGGAGCACCTGCGCTTCGCCATGTCCTGGTGGCATACCCTGTGCGGCGACGGCACCGACATGTTCGGCGTCGGCTCCACCGACAAAAGCTTTGGTGCGGATAATGCCCGCGACCGCGCCTTTGCCAAAGTGGATGCCGGTTTTGAAGTTATGGAAAAACTGAACATCGAGTTCTTCTGCTTCCACGACTATGACCTGGTGGACGAGTGCGACACGCTGGAGGAGACCAACAAACTGCTGGACGAGGTTTCCGATTACATACTGGAAAAAATGCAGGCCACCGGCAAAAAGCTGCTGTGGGGCACCGCGAAGCTGTTCGGTAACAAACGCTACATGCACGGCGCCGGCACCGCTCCCAATGCGGACGTGTTCGCCTATGCGGCGGCTCAGCTCAAGAAGAATATCGAGATCGTCGTGAAACTGGGCGGCCAGGGCATCGTGTTCTGGGGCGGCCGCGAAGGCTATGAAACCCTGCTGAACACCGACATGGGGCTGGAGCTGGACAATATGGCCCGCTTGATGCACATGGCGGTCGACTATGCCCGCAGCATCGGCTTCAAGGGTGATTTCTACATTGAGCCCAAGCCGAAAGAGCCCACCAAGCACCAGTACGATTTCGACGCGGCGACCGCGATCGGTTTCCTGCGCAAATATGGCCTGGACAAAGATTTCAAGATGAATATCGAAGCCAACCACGCCACTCTGGCCGGTCACACCTTCCAGCATGAGCTGCGGGTATCGGCCGTCAACGGCATGTTTGGTTCCATCGACGCCAACCAGGGCGACATGCTGCTGGGCTGGGATACCGACCAATTCCCCACCGACATTTACAACGCCACCTACTGCATGCTCGAGGTGCTGAAGGCCGGCGGATTTACCAACGGCGGCCTGAACTTCGACGCCAAAACCCGCCGCGGTTCCTATGAGATGGAGGATATCTTCCACGCGTATATCGCCGGTATGGACGGCTTTGCCCTGGGTCTGCGCAAAGCGGTCGCCCTGATCGAGGACGGCCGTCTGGACAAATTCGTCGAGGACCGCTACGCCAGCTGGAAAACCGGCATCGGCGCGGATATCATCGCGGGCAAGATGGACCTGAAGAGCCTGGCCGAGTACGCCTTGGAAAAAGGTGAAGTCACGACCAACCAGAGCGGCCGCCAGGAGTACCTGGAAGCCGTTGTCAACAACGTGCTTTTCAACAACTAATTAGGCGGTGACCAATATGGAATACGTTCTGGGTGTCGATATCGGTACCTCCGGTACCAAAACCGTCCTGTTTGATAAAGCAGGTACGGTCATCGCCTCCTCAACCGAAGAATATCCGCTCTCCCAGCCGCAAAACGGCTGGGCAGAGCAGGATCCGCAGGACTGGTGGCGCGCGGTCTGCGCGACCTGTCAGGCCGTGCTGAAAGACAGCGGCGTCGCGCCGGCGGACGTCAAGGGCGTAGGCCTCTCCGGCCAGATGCACGGCCTCGTAATGTTGGACGAAAACAACGAGGTACTGCGGCCCTCCATCATCTGGTGTGACCAGCGCACCCAGAAAGAATGCGACGAGATCACCGAGAAAGTCGGCGCCGAGCGGCTGATCGAGATTACCGCCAATCCCGCCCTGACCGGGTTTACCGCTTCCAAAATCCTGTGGGTGCGCAACAATGAGCCCGAGATCTATGCCCGCTGCCGGCATATTCTGCTGCCCAAAGATTATGTGCGTTTTATGCTGACCGGCGAATACGCCACCGAGGTATCGGACGCTTCCGGCATGCAGCTGCTGGACATCCCGCACCGCTGCTGGTCAAAAGAGGTGCTGGCTGCGCTGGAAATTGATGAATCCCTGCTGGGCAAGGTGTATGAGTCGCCGGAGATCACCGGCCGGGTACACGCCGCCGCGCAGCAGGCCACCGGTCTGGCTGTCGGTACGCCCGTGGTGGGCGGCGCCGGGGACAATGCGGCGGCGGCCGTCGGCACCGGCGTGGTGGAGGACGGCAAGGCGTTCACCACCATCGGCACTTCCGGCGTGGTGTTTGCCCACACCAGCAAACTGGCGATCGATCCTAAGGGCCGTGTCCACACCTTCTGCTGCGCCGTTCCCGGCGCTTGGCACGTGATGGGTGTTACCCAGGGGGCTGGTCTGTCCCTTAAATGGTTCCGGGATAATTTCTGCACACAGGAAATGCAGGACGCGGACGCGCAGGGCATCGACCCCTATATCCTGATGGATAAAGAGGCGGAAGCGATTCCCGCCGGCAGCGACCGGCTGATCTATCTGCCTTACCTGATGGGTGAACGCACACCTCATCTGGATCCGGACTGCCGCGGCGTATTTTTCGGCCTGTCGGCCATGCATACCCGCGCGCATATGATCCGCGCCGTCATGGAAGGCGTCGCGCTGTCTCTCAAAGACTGCGCGACCGTTCTGGGCGAAATGGGCGTGACGTTTGACGATATGCTGGCCTGCGGCGGCGGCGGCAAAAGCAAGCTGTGGCGGCAGATGCTGGCCGATGTCTACCATCGGGACGTCAAAACGCTGCGTTCCTCCGAGGGGCCGGCACTGGGCGTGGCCATTTTGGCCGGCGTCGGCGTAGGGCTGTACCCGTCTGTGGAAGAGGCCTGCGCGCAGATGATCGAAACCAAGACAACGGTGTCGCCGAACGAGGCGGACGCCGCGCAGATGGAAAAAGTCTATGTCCTCTATCAGAAGCTGTATACGTCTTTAAAAGAGGATTTTAAATCCATGAAAGCCTTGTAACACTATAGCCGGGTGCGGATGATTCCGCACCCGGCTTTTCTACCCTTTTAACGCCGACCGTCCATTCCGCCTGATTATGGGAAAGGAGAACGCGCTATGCTTCGTTACGAACCGGCTGACAACACCGATAAATCCCGGCTGTTTTTCCTGTGCAAAGAAAACATCGACTCCTATGAGGATCTCCACGCCATCCGTTATGCGCATGCCCTGATGTGGGTCCGGGACAAGATCGAGCAGCATATCGAGGACTATACCGCCATATGGAACGGCACGGACAAAGTGGGCTATTTCCTGGTTCATCCAAGGGAAAAAAAGTGGGAATGGGAGGACTTTTACCTGTTTCCCGAACACCGGGGGCAGGGAATTGGCACCCGTGTGCTGAAGGACCAGCTCGGCGGACTGGAGGACCCTGTGTTCCTTCATGTGTTCCGCCGCAATACCCGCGCCATCGCGCTGTATAATCGCTTCGGATTCCAGACCACGCAGACGATTCACGGCACACAGTTCCGGATGGAGCGTTCGGCAAAAACACACGGCGAAGATCCCCGCGTAACCTCCTGCCTGCCCGCGCAGAATCTTCTTGACTTCTGCGTACGATCGGGGTATACTAACAACGCTCAAAGGAAGTAGTATTTCAGCGCGACGGCGGAGCGTTATGTGAAAAATGAGACTTTTGGCACTCCCGACAGTGCCAAAAGTCTTTTTTACGCCCGGCCGGCGGCGGATTATCAAAGTGAGAGGGTTCAAAAATGGACGTGTTCTGGGCCATAGCGCTTCTTATTGTAGGATTGATCCTTATTGTCAAAGGCGGCGATTTGTTTGTCGACGCCGCCGCGTGGATGGCGGAAGTATCCGGCATCCCAAAGTTTATCATCGGCGCGACTGTGGTCAGCTTGGCCACCACCCTTCCAGAGCTTCTGGTGTCCGTATTTGCGGCGGCGGAAGGAAAAGTGGAAATGGCCGCCGGCAATGCTATCGGCTCCGTAACGGCCAATATAGCGCTGATTATGGGGGTGTCTGTGATTTGTTTGCCCGCGGTCATCAGGCGGCGGCAATTTGGACTGAAAGCCGCCCTGATGCTGCTCTCCGCAGCTATTCTGGCAGCGGTGTCCCTGCTGTTTCATGAGATAGCGCTTCCCGTCAGCCTTGTGCTGATACTCATTCTCGCTTTTTTTGTGTGGGACAATATCCGCGAAGCGAAAATCTCGATGGAGGCGGCCGCCGCAACCGGCACGCTGGACCGGCCGGCACGGCGTATCGTTTTGATCAATGCCGTCAAGTTCCTATTGGGCGCCGGCGGTATCGTTCTCGGCGCCCGGCTGCTGGTGGATAACGGCAGCGCACTGGCCGCGCTGGCCGGCGTATCGGAAGGGATCATTTCCGTCACCATTATCGCCGTCGGCACCTCCCTGCCGGAGCTGACGACCACCATTACCGCTATTGTCAAAAAGCAGTCCTCGCTGTCCATCGGCAATATTCTGGGGGCGAACATCATCGACCTGACGCTGATCCTGCCAGCCAGTGCGCTGGTTTCAGGGGGAGCGCTTCCCGTCCGGCCCCAGACCGCGTTCCTTGATCTGCCCATGTGCCTGATCGTCGGCCTGCTGGCGGTGATCCCTCCCCTTATCAGCGGGAAATTCCGCCGGCGCTTTTTAGACAGCGAGCTCGAGCTGGATAGGCTGTGCTGGTGGGGAGCC
>OGYY01000477.1_pt1 | contig 41095 bp, 62 predicted proteins | sample 1576671 | NCBI WGS metagenome assembly OGYY01 (sample SAMEA3541593, study PRJEB24748) | human gut metagenome | biome: human gut; feature: human-associated habitat; material: faeces | place: China | collected 2012 | reverse complement strand
CGTCTTTGGTTGAACGCCCGCCAGGCTTCCACGTCCTCCGCCGTGGAATCCTCGGTAATACATGCGGGTTCATCGTTGCAGACGTCCATATAGCCATTGCATTCGGGATACACGGGCAGCATCTTCAGTAGTTTGAATTCCGCTACCTTCCACCATCTCGCGCATGGATGTAACAACATATAGTCCTCCCCGTCCTTGATCCCTATTTCTACCGACGAGACGACGGGTAATCCGTCGACGATCCCGTAGAGTGTGCACGGCGTGGCGCCCGATTTCTTCAGCACCTCCGCTGCTTTCGCTTCGATAGTGTCGCGCCTTTCTTTCAGTTCGGCGCTCAGTACATAACCCTGGCCTTCTTTGGCCGCTTCGATCCATTTCATTGTTTTCGTCTTTTTTTAGTGTAATTTTTGTTAAAATGCGTTGTTCCGAAGGTGCAGGAGGACGACCGCCGCAAAGGCGGCCATTCCTGCCAGCACTACCGCCCACAGGGCGAGTAGCTGCCTTACTCGATCTTTATCCATATCCGCAAATCCTGTTCCTGTATTTGGGTGGTTATCACGCCTTCCCTAAGGATCGTACTTGCGCCGATGCCTCGGCGTACTGCGATATCTTCGATAGCCTTCAAGGCCTCGTAGCTATATTTCACGTACGCCCCGATCTCCTGCGTCTCGCGGAAAATATGTATCGCGCTTATCGTGTCCTGGGGCATCTCCTGGGTAAGGGCGTACGCCCTTTCTGCCAGTTCGTTCATTGTTTTCATAATTAATTGATTTTTAATTTGATATAATTGTTATGTCCGCTGTCATTCGTGGGCTTATGCCTTGTATACTGTCAGCGCCGCACCCCGAAGCAGTCGCCATGCCTGATTTAGTGCCCGCCCTTGTACCTGAATCCATGTTTCGATCCGGGTCGGCGGCATAATCATTCCCGATCGGCTCGTTTTACGCTTCATCTCCGAGGGACTACACAAGCGTTTGGCTATGTCCGCGCTGCACACGAGCGAGCAACCTCCCTCGCTGTATGCCATCCAGTTCTCAGCACCCAGCAGCAAAGTAGTTTCGATAAATCGCGGCGTATAACCCCCTGTTTCCTTCGCGTAATCCAGCATTTTGGAGTAGTCGCCGAGGATGTCCAGCGCATACAGTTTTACACCATTGTCCCAAGCGGAACGGAACCGGGTATTCTCGATCTCTTCCCTGATGCGGGCTACTTGGGTGTCGGTAAGGGCAACGCCCGAGGTAGTGAAATAAACGTGTGTCATAGCTTCTGGTTTTTTTGTGTTTATAAACTGCATTCGTGTATTTCCATCCCGCCGAGTGCTGAAACTTCGACGAGGTACCCGCTCTCCGTCCTGTGTACCGATTCTACCCGCAGCGTGCTTCGGAACAGGATCCAGCAGCATAAAGCCGTGAGTACCACCAGCGCCGCGGCCTTTATGGTATTGTTAGTGCTTTTCATGGTTCGAGTATATTATATTAAGTATGAATAATGCCCAATCTATCGAGCGGCGCGCCTCTTCTTCACTGATATAGTAGCAATTAAATTCGTCATAAAGGTTACCATTTTTTGCCCTTTCCCGAATTGTATTTCGTTCTTCTTCGCTGTTGCATAGTATTTCAACGGGTCGCGGCTCGTGGTAGTCTGAGAGCCGCACGCCGTATACCTGAACGGCATACAATGTAAGTTTATAATTCTGATTCATTATTTCCGGGGTTATTATGCTATATAATCGTGCGCGTATCCTATCAGCCTCCAGTTAGACCCATCGAACCAAATGCGGCGGTAAATTGTAGCAAGTTTCACGGGGTGCACCTCGTAGGCGCAATATATTGCCCATAATTCACGGGCGGCCTCTTTTCTTGTTTTCATGGCTTTCGGGGGTTAGCAAATACAAGACATTAACATTCTATACGCCTGGAAATACGCGCGGGCCTGCACGTCCTGCCAGCCCTCCCGATCGTTGGGGGCTTTGTTGCCGTTGTCGGTGCGTTTTAACTCCGAGGGAGTGCAGAGGTTTTTTGCTATATCCCCGTCGTAGATCAGCGCGCCCCCTCCATAACAATAGGCTCTCCAGTCGGCCGCACCGTTTAATAATGTTTCTTCATTGAGTTCCGGAATTGGTCGGCCGTTGTTATCGCAATACTCGCAAATGTCTATGTAGCTTCTCAGCAGATTGAGCGCAAAACCTTTCACGCCTCGATCCCAACACGACCGCGTTTTAACGGCTTCCAGACGTGCCCGGATTTCATTTACTTCGTTCTTCCAGTTGGTGGAGTTGTTCGTTTGACTCTTTTTCATGGCTTCAAATGTTTACATCATTAACTTCGAAGGGTGTGCTACCTGCTCCTCCCTTTCTCTATTACAAAGATAGTATAAGATTTTATACCACGCAAGCATTTCACAAACTTTCTTCATCGTTTGTTCTTATGAAAAACAAACACACCATAAGTTTTTACCATCCGAAAGCCTGCCAGGCTGAGACCACCGCAACCCGCTTCACCACGATCCAACGATCACGCACGCACACGAACTCGCACACACAACGGGTTCCGATTACATTCACAAAAACTCGGGAGTTTGCTAGGAGTACACCCCCTTATATATTATTCTTATCATTCATATACATTAAGAACGTGTATAGTCGCAGGGAGGGGCATTTTGGGGGTGTTTTGAGTGTGTGGTGAAAGAGGAGAGTTTTGGTCTGTTTGGCCGGGTGGGGAGGGGGGAGCCGACAGGAGAGGAAAGAGGGAGCTGGGCGAGGGAGCGAGGACGGACGCGGGAGCAGGAGGTGGCCGGGGGATTGCCAGCCCGAAGGTGGGAGCGAAGGGGGAAGGCGTGCAGCCTGAGCGAGCGGAACAACGTGGAGCGAGCGAAGGAAGGAGACAGCCACCGGGAAGGGGTGCGGGTCTTTGGTCAACAGCCGCCCGGGGTCTGGAGCCTTTCTAACACACGAGATATTCGCGGGATGGGTTTCTTGTGGATTGGGGGGTGGTACGGGTCTTTGGATTTTCGGGGGTATGTTTTGTGTGGGGTTTTGGTTATTGAGGTGGTGTGGGGCTTGGATTTGGACGGTAAAGATATTATTACTATATTTGTACAACAATCTTAAACAATCTGATTAATGGGCGTAAATAAATCAATCACCATCGAGGGGGTTACTTTCCAGTTCGAGGTGAAGTCGAAGGACGGGGTTATGCACGTTTCTCTCTACTCGGGCGATGGCGAATCGGCTCATGCCATGATGACGGCCGATGAGAGCAAGGAGGTAGTCGAGGCGCTGGATATAGTTCGCGGGTGGGTGAAGCCGAGGGAAAACAGACCCTTTACGGATCAGGAGCTTAAATTCTGAGGTTATGACCGGGATATTCGGATATTATCTTCGCGTCTACGTGACGGCGAATTTCGGCGAAAAATACGACAACGGGGTGAAGCTCATGCTGGATGCGGGGCTTCTGAACGAGACGGCGGCGCAGTGTGCCGTGATATGCTGCTACGTAGACAACTGGTGCAGGACGCATTCGGGGCCGCGGCAGGAGGCGTTCGCGGCGGCGGCCGAAACATTCAATGTTGCCGTATACACGGTACGGCATTACTATTACGACCTGAAAAAAAGGTACGATATCTTCAACAAAAACAACAAAGATTATGAAAAAACTGCTTCGCCGTCCCGCACTGACGGCTCTTTTCGGCCGGAACAAGAAGGTCGGGACAAAAACGACGGCCGAGATTAAAGCGTGGCTGGAGACGCACGGGATCGACCGATCTACGGCCGCGCACATTTCGGGGTTCATGAAGGCGCACGACATCGACCTCGGTGCCATCCGCCTCTGCTCCTACGGCCTCACCTACTCCTTCGACGAGTTCCTGGAGTGGTTCAAAAACGACGATTCCTCGCTCGTGCCCGTCGAAAACAAGTTTGCAATATTTTGGGACAAATGTCATTCGAAGGCAAAGATCGCCGTGTTCGAGGGCAGAACGGACGAAATTCTGGGGCACTTCTGGAAATCGTCCGACGGATTATCCTACCGCAACTGCTGCCGTTTCGTGTCTATGGCGCAGTACCGCATGATCCTCAACGTCCCCGACGACATGAACATCCCCCTGCCGCTCGGGTTCCTGGACGAAGTCCAAACGAAAGAAACCGAAAAAAAACCCGCCGAAGATGAAAAGTAGAACCTATTCCGTGGCTACGGGCTCCGAAGCCGTCATAACTCGTCGGCCGGAAGGCATGACGCAGGAAGAATACCGCGCCCTGCGGCGCGAGGCCGACCGAAAACTCAAACTCAGACTGCGCTACGGAACGATCATCTACGTGGCCTCCGAGCTGTTCTCCGAGAACGGCATCGACATGATCCGGCGCTTCAAGCCCTATCGGCGCCCCTCCAAATCGGCCGCCGTGAAGCTCGAATCTATGCGCAAGGGAAAAAATATGCGCACCCGCTTGGAATTGAAAAACTAATTCCCTATATTTGTTCCCGGAATGTTTCTGTGGCATTCCTGAATGTAAATAAACACCTCACTTCCTGGCTTATTTTTTCCTCCGTTCCCGCTCCAGGGGCGGAGGTTTTTTTTATTAATTTTTTCCATAATTCACGCCCTTCGTGGTAAATTCTTATATTTGGGCGTAAAAACCGAGCTCCATGGACGACAGGAAATCCGCAATAGACTTTTTAAAGACCGCGACAGCAGTGCCGCAGATGCCTGATGCGACGCCCGCGGAGTGGGAGTGGCCTATATCGGAGCAGGTGGAGAAGCAACTGAAAATGATGGGCGTCTACGACATAATGCGCGAGCAGATATACATCATTGGCACCTCCGCATCGAAGGCGAAGATCGAGATCGCCAAGTCGAAGATCGACGGCCTCACCAAGTCCATGAACCTCATAAAGGCCACCATGTCCGTACTGGAATCCTCCGGATCGGACGTGGACGAGAACCGCATATCGGAGATCGACATACGCATGCACCTCGATGAAGATGATGATAGCCAAGAGTAGAAAGGCCGGATGCCTCGACATGAACATACACCTCACGCGCAAGCAGAGGATCATGTGGAACCGCCTCAACGACGGCCAGTGGAAGGAAGTGCTCTTTTACGGCGCCTCGCGCTCGGGAAAGACTTTCGTCATTCTGTACTGGCTCATCGTGCAGTGCGTGGCGCACAAAGCCAACTGCCTCGTGCTCCGCAACCTCTTCACGTCGCTTCAAACCGGAATGCTCCAGCAGACCCTCCCCGCGGTGCTCAACGCGATAGCCAAGCACAACGGTTACGCCAAGTGGCAGGAGATAACCATGAAGGACGGGACACCGTTCGCAAAGTATAACGGCAAAGACAACTACCTCATGTTCTACAACGGCGCCTACATAAAATTCGGCTCCATACGCGGGTCGGCCAACGACGAGAGCCAGTTCGATAAGATTCTGTCGTCGGAATGGGGTCATATCTTCATCGACGAGGTGTCGGAGGTCGAGGAGAGGGCGGTAGACACCCTCCGCTCACGACTGGCACAAAAACTACCTGTGCGCAACAAGCTTCTGTTCGCCCTCAACCCCACGCGGAAAACCGGATGGACATACGTAAGGTTTTTCAAGCACGAGACCCGCGAGGGACTGGCAATCCCCCCGGAGCAGACGTCGAAGTTCCTGGTCGTGAAGTTCTCACTCAACGACAACATGGAGAATGTCGCCGACGACTACCGCGAGACCCTGGAGGCCATGTCCACGCTCATGCGCAAGCGCTTCCTGGAGGGCGACTACTTCGACGAGAGCGAAGGGGAGATTTTCAAAAAAATATGCTGGAGCGACGTGAACCCCGACCTGCGCTTCCCGACGCCCGAGGAGTGGATAGACCTCATTATCTACACCGACCCGTCGGCCAAGGACAGCCGCAAGAGCGACTTCAAGGCGTCGCTGCTCATGGGCAAAGCCCGCGGCCGAATATGGCTCATCGACGTGCTGGCCGTGCAGGGCACCTCCCTGGAGATGATGAAAAATATTCGTCAGTTGTACCTCGAAAGCCCCAATCGCCTCATAACGCGCATCGTGATGGAAAAGAAGCAGATCCCCTTGGACTTCAAGACCACATTCGACCAGTTCCAGGCCGACACGGGGTGGATTTGCCCCCTGGAATGGGACACCCGGAACATGGGCGACAAGTTTACGGTCATCGAATCCATCCTCGATCCCCTCTTCACGTCCGACAGGTTCGTATTCAACGCCAAGCTCAAAGATACCAACCGCGGCGAGGAAGCCGTGAATCAGTTCCTGTTCTTTTCGCGCAAGGTCGATCCCAACCGCAAGGACGACATACCCGATGCGGCGGCCAAGGGCGTGTCGCTCATGAACCGCGCGGGCGGAACCGTGGGCTCCGCGTACAAAAGCTCCGGCATCATAGTAAAAAAACCAAAACGTTTTATATCATGACCGAGAATGTGAAAATTTATACCATCGAGGAGCTCGAAGCCCTGGGTTGGGAATTTACCACGCTGAACACTATATACAATCCCCAGTACGATCAGAGTTTCCTAGAGCTGATGCTCTCGGAAGATATACCTGCGGACTTGCCGTCCCCGACGTCGCTTCAGAAGTTCAAGCCCTACTTCAACGGCCCTAAGACGATCCCGTCGCTGGGCTACAACAATTTTACACCGGTACAGGTCTTGTGCGACGTGGAGAAAGATCCCGACGTCGCCACCGAGGTTATACCCGAAAAATGGGTCTTGAACCTGAAGGCAGGGGCATTCGCGATTACAGGACTTAGGGCCAACGAAGCCCTTACGCTCAAATTCACCCTCTTATGTTACATAAAGGGAGACACTCCGCTCCCGATCCAAATAGCGTGGAGAAGAGACGCTTCTTCTAACTGGAGAGTCGCATACGACACCTATGCATACAAGTGGCCTGTGTCCCCGGGTATCGAATGCAATATTCTTTTGAACGGATTAAAACCCGGCGATTCATTCCAGATAGGCATAATCAGGGACAACAAGGCGTCCGCCGATAAAAACCTGTACATCTATGGGTTCAATCTTGACGGAGCGGCTATCATGCGTTCGTATACTACGGCCAAGAAGAAGTTCACAGACCCCAAGACCGGGGAGGTTCGAAGCTATGCCAACGACCCTGTATTGTGCACCTCGCCCGCGGATTCGCGTCGGTCGGCCGCAGAGTACGCCTCATGCATAGAGTACGGGGAGCAGGTTATCGTGGCCGGGGAACCCGGTAAAATGTACTTCCCCGAGGAGGAGCTCTACCAGTGGATTTCGCCCCAGCAGCTCGATCAGTTCAAGAAAATGTACCCCGACTGTGTGGAGATTTCCTACAACAGCGCCCTGGGGTACGTGTACAGTCAGATCGGGGAGCTTTACGACATAGCCTCGATACTGGCCGGAGACACCAACGACGGCACGGCGAAGATCATGCGGTGGATATTAACCGTCCTGACGGCCTACAATATCACGAGCCCATCGGCACGGCACTCCGAGACCCTGCGCGACAACTACGAGATGGTCGTAAAGAAGGTCACAGAGATGAAAAACGGGGCTACGACGCTGCATGATGCCCCGATAAAGGAGACCCCGAATGCGTGGGGTACGGTAGTAAACGGATCGAAAAACAAAATGCGCGGATAAATGGCACAATTTCATACCCCGAGGCAGCAGCCTTACAACCCCTTCCGCCCTATTGGGGCGCCGAATGTAAAGTCGAGGTACATTCCCAACCAGTACTTCGTCGAGTTCACTCCGAGCTGGTGGCGAAATGCCATCGACAACGCGGTGAACTACTCCGACCTTACGATGGTGGACACCCTGTATTCGTGGTGCATTCAGTCATCGCCGTTCCTGGTGAGCCAGATGAACAAGCGCCTGAACCCCATCGAGAATGCCGTGTTCGCGTTCTACCGCGACGGCGAGATCGACGAGAACCTCACAGAGATGATAACCCGCACCCGGTGGTTCAATAAGATGAAGCGCGAATTCGTGCTCTCGAAATTCTACGGCGTGCGTATTGTCGGCATCGACGTCGAGAAAGACACCATCACCAGCTACCCGCTGCGAAACATAGACATGGTGAACAGGGCGATCCGGTCGCAGACCTACGCCATAGAATCCGTGGCCAACGTCGACGATTACGACAATATGTTCTACATGCAGCCCGACACCGACCAGGACTTCAAGATGGGAATGATGCAGCAGATTTCCCGCGCTATGATCGGCATTGTGGAGGCATACAACAACTGGTCGGTGACGAGCGCTACATACTCATATCCCCGCACCACCGTGGGCTTCATCGACGGTAACGCGCAGGCACAAGCGCTGGCCGAGAATATCGCCAACAACCTCGACCCGCTCGACACCCCCGTGCTTCCCTTCAAGCAGAACCTCGACAACAAGGAGAACGTCTACCAGGTGGAGGTCAAGCCCCTCCAAACCCAAATGTACCCCGATGCCTTCCGCGTGTTCAAGGAGTACATAGACAGCTACCGCGCAGAGATCATGCAGGAGGTGACGGGAGGCACTCTGCTCGGCGCCACGGAGAAAAACACCAACTCCGAGCAGCTCGCGCAGATACATATGTCCCTCTACGAAGCACTGTGCAACGCCGACAAGCGCGACTTTGCGAACTTTTTCAACTACGAAGGTGCCATCCAGAAGATCGGCCGCCTGCTCGGCATAGATATGTCGGGCGTAAAGCTCATGGAGGTGCCCGACACCACCATCAGCGTGGATAAGTTCGAGCGCATAGGCCGCGTGCTGGCTTCGCAGGGCATGGCATACAGCCCCGAGGTCATGCGTAAGGTCGGCATGGAGCCCTCCGACATAAACACTGCCGTGCGCAACAACAACTGGACGGAGGTCAAATTGCAGGCCAAATCCATCATGGCGAAAATAAAGTCGGCACTCACGCCCTCCAAGAAAACAAACGACAATGGCAACGATAGCAGACCTGAGGAGAAAGATTAGTGCCGCCATCTACAACATCAAAACCCAAATTCCGGCCAAGGTGGCCGAAAGCATGGCCGGGGAAACGCGCCTCAACTTCGAGCGCGAGGAGTATGGCAACGACGGCACGCCCCGGAAATGGGCGGACAGATGGGGAAAGAACCTGAAAACAAAGAGGTTCGAAAACCTCGAATCATACCTCCGCTATCCGAAGCTGCGCCACAGAGGCCGTCTCGCCCGGAGCATCACACCCTTCTATGGGAGAGGTTTTGCCGGGCTGCGCGCCGCGGCGCCCTATGCGGAACTGCAAAACACGGGGAAGGGCGCCCGCACCGGAGGCAACCCTTTCCGCACGCGACCCTCGTCCTCGACGCCCGTGCGGCTCGGAACCAATCCCGTCGCCCGACCCTTTATGGGCGTTGGCCAAAGAACCGAGCTCAATACGCTCCGGCTATACTCCCGAGAGATCGCAAAACTGGTGTAGAAAAAATTTTATTTGCGAAATATTTTCCTTTGCACTACATTCGTAACGTCCTATACTGAAATTATGAGCGGTGAAATTTGCAAAGCAATAGTTACGGCACTGCGGGCTTCGGAGCTCGTGGACGAAAATAATGTCAGTATAGTTCTCGCAAACGACAACGGAGAGGGGACGGTGAACACCGATCTCCCGGCCATAGCCGTAAGCGTGAAGGGAACCGAGCGTGACACCGGGGAGTTCATCGGAGGCATGATCTACAATCAGTACATCGTGCAGTTGTCGGTGATAACTCCGTTCGAAAACCAAGCCGCGTCGCCGGACGACGACCACCAGTACGATCAGATGAACCTGGCATACAAGGTCATGCTCTATATGGCCGCGTGTTCGCGGGGGGTGATAAAGAATTCTGCGGGCGAATGGGTGCCGCTGGACTTTTTTACCGAGCTGAGGCAGAAATACGGCTTTACGCTCCTTTACAAGGAGACCGAGACCTATCAAACGCTGGCTATGGAGCGCGAGATGGCAGAGCTCCCCGTGCATAACACGCGGCTCATATACGTGGCCAACTTCGTTGACAAGAGCACCTACGAGCAGGATTCGTTCCTGTGTGATGCGATAGAGATGAAGTGCCTGTGCGATACCGTCAGAAACACTAATTCATAAACCGGACATGACAAAAGCGACATATCAAATACTCTCGAACGAGGCGCTCAACAGCAAGGGTTTCGTGGTGCTCAACTCTACTATCGACTGGAGCAGGTACCTCAAAAACCCTATCCTGCTGCGCAACAAAGATACGGGAGAACATTTCGGCCAGCCCATCGGGCGCGTCGAAGATATTCATTTGGAAAAAGGCAGGTGGATCGGAAAGCTGGTGTTTGGCTCCTCCGAACTCGCACAGGCCGCAAAAAGAGATTACGAAGCCGGAATACTCAACGGAGTGTCTATATTCGGTAGGGCGCGGATCGTCGAGCGCAATGGCAGGAAATACACTACATTTTTCGAGGTGTGGGAGATTTCCCTTGTCAACATACCGTCCAATCCCGATGCAGTGGCGATACGGGGAGAGGATAACGTTGGGTTGTCGGCAGTATCATTCGTGCCGGACAGCATAGAGATCGAACAGATCGAGAGCCTGTCGGCATACCAAACAGACATCATAAACCAATTTGAGAACAAGATGAAAAACGAGGAAGAGAAAAAAGTCCCCGAAACCGGGACGGAGCAGGCTTTCGACGACCGCGTGTCGCTGAGCGCCATGTCTAAATTCCTGGAACTTATCGGACTGGCATCCCGAAAGAGGCTTCGCCGTGCGGATGAAATAGACCGCGACGCCAACCAGGACGACGCGGATGCCGGGCAGGATCAGCGTGATGCCCGCGAGGATCGCCGCGCTGCGCGCTATGAACGCGAAAAGGGCGATGATGCCGAAGCAAAACGGCGCGAAAAGGACGCCGAGCGCGACGACAAGATGGCCGAAAAGGACAAGAAGGAGGCCGACAAAGACCGCCGCGAAGCCCGCGAAGAGAGAGCGAGCGCCCTGGCCGCAGAGGCCGTTACCGAAGCCCTTGCCGCAGCCACAGACGCGGCCATAGCCGACGCCAAGGAAACCAAAGCCGAGGCAGCCAAACCCACGGCGCTCTCCGCTGCGGAGGATGCGCGAGTATTCAACGACAAAACAATCACAAAAACCAAAACAATGGTAAAACCCTTTTTCAAGTACATCGACGACCCTGAAAATATGCCGAAGATTCAGGCAATCATGGGTCTGTCCGCCTCCTCGGGCACTGCCGACGGCGTTGCCGAGGTGAGCTTGTCGGCCGCACAGGACGCCGACGTTCGAGAATCAATTCAGGAGTTGTCCGCATCTATGCTCTGCGACCCCTATTTCATGGCCACCGTGCAGAACATGACCTTCCAGGTCAACGACGGACGCCGTGAGAGTGTCGTCGATACCATCCAGGGTCTCGCCTCGGGCGAAAAGTCGGGTCAGTTCGTGCAGAATGCCGACCTGGCAAAGATTTCGTGGCTCTCGCTGTTCGTTCGCCAGCTCTTTCCGCCTAACACGTGGGCTGACCGTGTACGCCGCCTGTCGGTGCGCGACAAGGAAGGCATCATCTGGGTGGAGAGCGCCGTCAACCCGGACATCTATTTCGGAGATCGCGCGCCGCTGAATGCGCCCAACTACCTCTACGACGACCTGCCGCGGGGACTGGAGCGCAAAGTGTTCTCCATGCAGCCTATTGTATGGCAGCCCGCGAACTCCGACGTCCTGGCCTACAACGACCGCGCAACGGGTCAGCTGGATGCCATGGCCAAAATGTCCATGTGCATCCACAACTACTGGCTCCAGACCATCGCCGAGGCAGTTCCCGCAGCTAATCACCTTACAATGTCCGGCGCCGAATTCGATTCGGCAAATCGCTTCCCGATCAACTCGGCCGCCACTGGCAAGCTGCTCGGCATGACCCTCAATGACCTGCTCGCCGCACAGGGCCGCTTCATCGCCCGCAACCTCAACTTCCGCCGCGGGAACGGTGTGGCTGTGTTCGCAGAGCCCTACTACACGTCGCTGGTGCAGACCGACAAGGTTCAGAGCATTCTGACGCAGCAGTTGTCGAACGCCCGTCCCGAAGGCTTCACTTACTCGGGATTCGACGTCATGGCGCGCTCGGTCATCGCTGCATACAACACTGCGTCGTCTACGGTCGTGGATGCGGAGACTTATTTCGACAAGCCCGTCACCTTCGCAACCGGAGCTATCGACACCGCTCATGTGAAGCCCGTGCTGGCCGCAACGGTTTACGACATCGGCCTCGGATTTATCCCCGAGGAGGTCATTGTGGCAATCGGCAACACGAACATCCATATGGTGTCCGACCCGAACAACTACGGTTGGAAAGTGTCGATGGATATTTCGACGGGTGCCGGAACTCTCCGAAGCAGCGCAGCAGGCATCGTTCTGTATCGCCCGACGGCAGCCTCCTGAGCGTAACGCAACACACACAGAAAAAACCAGCCCGGCATGTTGTCGGGCTGGTATTCCAAAAAAAAATCAATATCAACAATTTAATTCCCCCCTTTAAATTATGATTCAGATCGCAACATTCACCCGCAAGTTTTTCATCGAGCTCGTAAAGCAGCTCCAAATCTACGGCACCCTGTACGTCACTGAGGACGGCAACATCTACGTCAACGAATCGCAGGCGCAGACACGCTGCCAGTCCCGCGAGAAGCTGGCACACCTGAACGGAGAACTCGTCCAGGAGCTCCGCTATGCCCGCGTCGACAAATCCAATCCGCCCAAGGACACCGCGGAGTTCGAGGAGATGCTCGAAAACCAGTTCCGGGCACGCCGTCAGGCAGCCAAGAACTCCCTGGCAGAGGCCGAGAAGGAACGCAACAAGCCCGTCATGTCCGATGCCGAGGCAGAAGCCCTGCTCGAAGGCAAGACCCCCACTCCTGAGAAACAGGAGGAGGAAGCCGCAACAGAGGCGCTGATCGAAGGCGTGGAGTATGCCAAGGTTCGGGATGCCATCCGGGCAACCGTGAACCCGAAGCTGCACCACAGCGCCGGGTACTCCAAGACCCTGGAGGCGTACAACGCCCTTTCCGACGAGCAGAAGGCCGCAGTCGGTGCAGAACTCGCAAAATAACAAAACCTACGCAAATATGGCAGTAGTAGATATTTATACAACTTTAGGCGACACCAGGCTGGGCAACACCACGCCCAGCGATGGTATTGGCATGATCGTCGCCCCGGCAACAGCCTCCTCGGGATCCGGAAGTGCGAAATTCGCGCTCGATACCGCCTACCTCATTACCTCCGTTGCCGACCTTACGGCGATGGGTGTGACCTCGGGAACCGGAGCCATGCTCCTGTTCCAGGTGGAGGAGTATTACGCCAAGGCAGGTAGCGGCTCTCGCGTGTGGGTCGTGGGGTATGCTCAGGCCGAATACGAGACATTTATTTCGGCCAAGCTGGAATCCATCATCAGCGGTACCACGGCGTCGAACTTCGACCTGCGTCCGCGCATGATATCCTTCGCATCGCCGCTTCCCACGTTCCAGGATTTCTCAGGGACGACCGAGGGGAAACTCCCGGCTACCCACAAGACCCTCATTGGCAACCTGCAAACCGTACTCAACAACCTGTTCCAGCAGTCGATCCGCATGGTCGGCATCTTCGACGGCGTTGTTTGCGTTCCGACAGGCAAGACCATCCTCACCACCGACCTGAGTAAGCTGGAGAATCTCGCAGCGCTCAAGGCACCCCGCGTGGCCTATCAGGTTACAACTTCGAAGCCCGGCATGTCGGCATCCGTAGGCCGAACTCTCGGAATGCTGTCGAGCCTGTCGCTGGCGACGTCTCCCGGTGCCGTGACCACTGCCGGGGCAGCAGGCGACATCGACTATTTTGTGGATGTCACGGCCAGCGCCGACCCGCAAGATATCAACACTCCGGTATCGAAGCTTGTGCCTGCGAAGTGCAACCTCCTGGGTAAGAACCAATACCTCTTCACCCGCGTGCGTCCGCAACTGGCAGGCGTATACTACAACGACGGCGCCACATGCAACGATCCGGAGATGGCTCTTTCGGAAATTTCGTTTGTCCGCGTGGGCAATGCCGTGTGTGACAGCGTGGAGAGATTCTTTGTCAAGTTGCTCCAGGAGAACATCCCGACGGATGCTTCCACCGGAGCGATCGACGCGGGATTCAAGTCCGGAACGCTGGCTCAGCTCGACGAAACAGAACTGACACCCCGTATCAACCGCGGAGAAGCACAGGCCATCAATGTAGATTTCGCCGCCAAAGACGGCAACTACAATATGTCCAAGGCTATCCAGGTTACCGTGGAGGTACTTCCCCTTAGCCCGCTCCGCGAGGCATATATCGAAACTTTCTTTGTAACTACGTTAAACTAAACGCCATGCCTAATCCTTATGTAGTGCCCTCGAAGGACGTCCAAATATACCTTACTTTCGAGGGGCTTCCAGCAATCAAGATCGGCACGGGTACCTCACTCAACTTGCAGTACTCGCAGACGGTGCAGGACATATTCGCTATCGGGGAAACAGATCCTATCGACCTGGTACAGCTCAATGCTCAGTATGCGGCCACGCTGTCGCACCAGACCGGGGAGCAGCACACCATCCTCGATGCGATCAACGGCGCTCTTCCGGCCGGGCAGACGCCCTATGCATCCATGCTCCAACTGCCGCCCTTCACACTGACGAAAACCATGTCGCTGCGCAACAGCGCGACGCCAAAGACCGTTTCGGAATCCCTTCTAGGGTGCAAGTGCGAGCAGTCGAGCTCGGACACCAACCGAAACGACGCGGAGACGCTTTCGTCCATCAACATCCGTGCCCGTGCCGTACAGCGCTCGGTCGCACCCATCCAAACTATTGTATAAACCAGGACGGGCGGGCACCCCAAGACCCGCCCGTCTTTAAAAACAGAAAATTATGTCGCAAATACAAGAAACGGAGCGCTTTGACCTCCAATACACCGTCACGGCATCGTATTTCGTTCCCTCCTTCAACAAAGACGGTCACATGATCGAGGAGGAGAAGAAGAACCAAAATATCGCCTTTTGGCGTTTGCAGCGCCGCAACATCGAGCACTCGAAGCTGTCCATGTCGATCCTGTCTCGCGAGGAATCGGAGCAGAAGGGAGTGATCGGCCTAGCCATGGACTTCATCAAAGCCTGCTGCGTCGATGACAAGGTGCGCGAAGATTTGCTCGGCGATGCCCTCGCCTGCGTGGAAATCTTCCAGTCGGAACCTGTCAGCGAAGATTTCCGCCGTTTTTTCGGGACTTGGGAGTTCTTGAAGGCACTCCCGAAGCATCCGTCCGGCAAAAAATAGAGGAGTACGCGAAGGACGACCCCCTGCTTATCAAGAAGGCCGTCGTCTCCAGATACTTCCATGAGCCTTACTCAGACATGGAAAAAAGGCTCAGCATCAATGATATAGACAAGTTATATACACTTGCGCTTCACCTTGTCGACATCATAGACATGGCGCCCTTTAAATCGAAGAAATAATGGCAACATACACCATACGCCTCAACCTTGGGGGAGACGTCATCGAACGTCTTACTCGTGCCAACGCACTGAGTGACCAACTGGAGCGCAAGACCAACCGCATGTCCCGGAATGGCCGAGGCGGAGGCGGTGGCGGAGGTGGTGTGGCCAACTATCCGAACCTGCGGCACGGATGGCACGAGCGCATGTCCTCTATGTATGACGTGTCGCGCCGATTCGGCAACCGACATACGCGCGAGGATTTCATGTCCGATGCCAACCGGGCGTTCGGTTCCATCCGACGCCTCCGCGAACAGTTCGTGCGCAATTCCTTCACCCCGAGCGGGTGGATGCGAAACGCCGGGAACTTGGTAGGGGCGGTGTTCGATTCCGCCGCCGCAGTGATAAAGAGCAATCCCGCACTCCTGATGGGCGCGGGTATTCTCGGTACTGGCGCCGCGGCGTACGCTCTTCCTAAGCTCATTGGCGGAGGGCTATACGCCGTGCTGTCCAAAACATTGAACAGCTCGTCCATGACGGACGCCATATCCAACCGTATGCAGATGGATATGGCGCGCAGGGGGTTGGGATCGGGCTACACCTCGGCGCTGTCTGACGCCACGCGCATGGCGGCCGAATACGGCTATTCTCGTGCCGGCATGCTCTCCATGATAAACACCGTGTCGGGCTTCGAAATCGGAGGCACGCAGATCGGCACGGCCATAGCCACGCAGATCGCGCGGCAGGTGGGTAAAGTCGCCCAGATCGGAGGTCGCCCCTACGACATCGTGGGCCTGAACATGCAGCAGCTGCTGGCTGCCGAAAAGCCCAACCTTCGTGACGTGCGCGAGCTGATACATGCCGCCCCGATTCTCTCTAAGTACGCCAACGAGGCCATGAAAAGGAGGGGTATCGTAGGAGAGAGCCCCTACAATTACCTCCAGGATCGCGCCAACATGCTCCGAGCCCTGCACAGGCTCGACACGGAGCTGCAACCCCCGTCGGCCGCGGCGGCGCGCGGGCAGATAGCCCTGGCGAAGGAGAATTTCTGGATCAACCTCGCGGGCATGGACAAACTGTGGGAAAGCGTCGGCCGGGCCGGAGAGAATATGTTCGACCGCATATCCGCACGTTTGGATATGTGGTACAACTCGTTCGACCCCAACAGGCTGGACAACATCTTCGACGACTTCGTGGATGGCGTAGAGGATGCCATAGGCGCACTGACGGCCCTTTCGGACTGGATACTCAACCTCTCCGACTTCTTCGGGCTCCTGAATCCGTGGAGCTGGGGCGACAAGAGCCGCTGGGACTTGCGGTACGAGAAGTCGGCCAAGCAGTCGGAATTCACCGAGCGGCGCAAGGCCGCCACATACCTGTCGGAGGAGATCGGCAGGAAGTACGTAGAGGACTACCTGCGCACGCCCGCAGCCCGCAAGGCGTGGGGCCTGGACGAAGGGACGAAGGAGAACCAGGCGGCGAACCTCAAAGATGCGCGCGACATCCTGCTAAAAAACTTCGTCACCACCTTTACACCCAAGGTTCGGGAGGGGTTGCAGGAGCTGCCCGGACACCTGACGCCCGAGGAGGGGGTTCCGCAGTACCCGACGGGGCTCCTGAGGTACCAGTACACACCATACGAAACGAATACCGGATTCAGCCTGTTCGACTTCCTAAAGACCGGGAACACGAAGAACGTCACTACCGTAACCAAGGGCGAGGCGTCCATAGCTCCCGTGACTTTCCGCTCCAATCCCGCGCTCAACGACCGGGAAGTCGCCGAGAATTTCAACCGGGTGACGAAGATTTACGGCGAAGGCGGCGGCGCCAGCGGGAAGGACACCAAGAAGATAGAAGATTTGACAAAGGGATCGAAGTCGCTCATTATCAACTTCAATGCACCCATTGTGCAGATGCCGACCCAAATAAACACCAATGCCACGCCGGAAAGCATCATGCAGACCATATCCAAACAGATCGAAGAGGTGACAATTCGAGGACTGCAAATAGCCTTCAACAACTCAACACGCACGCTCAATGGCTAAAGATCAATATACCGCAAACACAACCCCCAACGACACTCCTAACGACCTCCCGTCCTTGGGACAAATCCCGGCGTACAAGGCCGTGACGGATGGCATAAGCGCCGTAGAAAAAGCATATCAGGCGGGGTTGAAAATAACCCTGGCGGAGGTAGGATTCTGGCGTCAGATCGTTCAGTTCCGCGGCAAGGCCAAGACCTCCGATCCTCAGTATACCGGGATGGCGGACGCCCTAAAGCAGTCCGGCGACTACAAAACGGCCATACAATCGGTAGATCGCCAGGATATACAGCGAGAATATGTATTTCGCTGCGGGGATTATTTCCTCCCTATCAACCTCACCTACGAAGTGGAAGGGGAAAAGAACGATTCTACCTCCCAGCTCGTCGACGGGGCAGAAATCCTCCAGGTTCTCAACTACAAACCGATGGTCGTAACGGTGCGTCTGCGCATTGAACGCAACTTGTCTCGCGTCGACACGGACGCCTCGGCCTCGAACCTTTCCATGCTCGACGCCTTGTCCTATGAGGCATATGCCGACCAGGGGCTCGACAACACCGATCCCGCGGCCATGGCTATCGCCGACCTCGGCGTGGCTCTTCGGAGTTTGTGGCAGGGGCAGGATGTTTTCAAGATCGAGAACAAAGTCCTCAACAACGACCTCGGCCTGGAGTGGGTGTACATGAAGCGGTTCAAATACACCCCCAATCCGGGGTCTACCATCGTGGACGTCAGCATGACGCTCCACCAAATAAACATGGATGAAAATGCCATCGTATTTACGCAGGAGACGGTAAATACGACCAATCCCGCGGGGGGGGGCGGTAGGTGATGAAAGGTAATTTGTTCAGAGTAGGAAACGAGGTGTTTATCGAGGGGAAGAGCATCGGCCGATTCGCCTCAGTAGACATTACCGAGGAGCGGGATTCCCTCTCGGGAAGCTGCACCATGACCCTCCCGGTGTATGCCATCGGGTTCCGGCAGGGATTGCCTCCGGCACAGCGCATAAGGGCGGCCTTGGAGGGCATAAAAATCAAGCCCGGCGCCCGCATAGACATCGACGGCTGGTTCTACAACAATGCTCAGTTGGGGCAGCAGTTCGAGAGACTGCGCATTTTCAGCGGCTTCATCCGGCAGGTCATCGGGGGATTCCCGTCGAAGATCGTATGCGAGGACTACTCTTTCATCCTGCGGTTCGGTACTATAAATCGGGACTGGGTGTCGCGCACGAAGCTAAAGGACATGGTGGACTATCTATGCCCCATCTCGAACAAGGCATTCGATGACTACCGCAAGGCACAGGGGTTCGACAACCCGGCGGACTTCCCGGCTCTGTCTTTCGATTCATCGGATAGTGCGGATGTGGAGTTCGCGTTGCAGACCTTCAAGCTCATATCGCCGTTCGAGGCCCTGTCGAAGCTCATGAATATGTTTACGCTGTACGGCACTGTGAACACCCAGGGGAAGGTGTATTTCGGTATTGGCGTGAGGGACAAATTCAAGCGCACGGTGACACTGGCCACGAACACCAATGTCATCGGCCGCGACATAGTGCCTACCGACGGGCTGTTCGAGAACTACAAAGTGGTGGTAAACGCCCTCATGGCCGACGGTACAAAGTACACCTACGAATACGGCGATTCCCAAGGCGAGGCACACCGATATTTTGTCCCGGCCAATACGGTATCGCTGACCGAACAGACGGCCAAGAACATAATGGCCCGGTTGAAGGGAACGCGCAACAAGGGAACCATAAAAACCGTGCTCTATCCGCAGGTTAATATGTTCGACTTTGTGGAGTACACGGACACCATGCTCCCGGAGCTTACGGGAAACTACTACGTGATAGGCAGGAATTTGAGCTGCGACACTTCCGACGGGTTCATCCAAACCCTGACAGTAACCAACGAAATGTTTATATTATGAAAACATCCGGCACTTTCGACGACGAATGCGCCCGTTTGGGAGCGGAATTCGGAACAAAGATGAATGACGGGAAGAGGGTGTCGCTCGTCATAGCCACCGTGTCGGCTATAGACGAGGATGCCAAAACCTTAGAGGCTGTTGTGGATAATGATAGGATATTCAGCGACATAAGTCTAAACATTTTTCCAAACGGGGGCAACAGCCTCTATATTATACCCTCCGTGAATTCTCTTGTGGTGCTGGGGTTCATAGAGGGTTACTCCGAGGTTCCGGTGCTCATAAAAGCCACGAAGATCGACAAGATGGTCGCATCGAACGTCGCGGGTACCGAAGAGGAGGGAGAAAGCACTATTTCTTTCGATAAGGACGCCGTGGAAATAATCCGCGGCACCTCTTCTTGGCGGATTGAAAAAAATAAAATATCTTTCACTGCCGATAAAATTGAAATGGATGGCGGGGAGAACGGGGGGCTTGTGCTGGTAGATGGCGTCACCACGGCGCTCAACAATTTAGTGACGCAGGTAGGGAATATGTGCACAGTATTCAATGCGCATACTCACGGCGCCCAAGGTGCGTCGCCTCCGGCCACCCCTATGACCGCCCCCTCCCAGTTCAATAAAGGAGACTACGAAAATACCAAGATAACGCAATGACAGACGCAAAATTCGACTTTCAGGCCAACGACATAGTTATATCCAACGGGGGCGTCGAGTTGGTATCTTTGTGCAGCCAGCAGAACGCCACGCTGATATTTTCCAAGTCGGCGGCAAGTCTTACGAAGCCCCAGTTCGGGGTCGGATTCGAGGACTTCTATCCCCTGCTGCCCAAGTGGGCGTGGGGTAAGGTTGAGGCCACGGCTGAAAAGCAAATATACGACGACGGAGCCCTCATTGCCCGCGTGAATATCTTTGAGGAGACAGCCTCGGGAGTTGTGACCGCGGACATACATGCACGATACAAGGAGTAGACATGGCAAAGACGTACACAGTAAAACAGGGAGACACCATCCAGGACGTGGCATTCAACGTGTCCGGCTCTCTCGCGGGCATAGACCCGATATTGGAGAAAAACACGCCCACGAATATCCCGCCCGCGGACTGGAAGGCCATGCAGTACCGCCAGGAGCCTCCCGCCAAGAACTTTATGGAATCCTACACTCCGGCGCTGAGGACAAATCAGATTCTCGACGTCGAGGGGATCGACATATACAACCTCCAAACCTTGCAGCGGCCTCCCTTCAACTCCTCGATGGACGTGAAGGAAGAGGTGGAGGCGGAAATCTCGCGTCTCTTCAAAGCTACGGCCGAAGGAGGACGCGCCCTCATATCGGCGCTTGCGCCCGAGGCTATGGGGGCGATGATGAGGAGGGACGGCACCTTTTTGCGCGACACGTTCTACAACAGCCCATATACCGTGCAGTGTTTATTCCGCACGCCTCCCAAGTACAAATACATCCCCAACCCTGAATCTACGTCTCGGGGAATACTTGACACGTCGGAGGCATCGAATTTCCCTCGCATCGACATCAAAAACCCCTCACAAGGCATCATCTCTCTTGTGTTATACAACAATCAGGCGGCTATGTATTCATATCCTGTTTTTTGGGACTATTTATACAGCGTCGTATTCATTAGCAACGGGGCCAAGGTCTATGCATATATCAACAACAATCTGGTAAACTCCCAAGATAAAAATTGGGTTAGTTATACTTCATATCTAACTCTTGGTGGATATGGTGGTAATAATAGGCCGGCGGTTGATTTTATGGGGGAGGTGATATGCGCCCGCTGGTTCGACCGCGCACTCACAGAGGAGGAAATGACGGCACTCCAAAACGGAGTGCGCCCGCAGGACTATATTGTGCCCCCGGCCTTGAAGCTGTCCTGTGTAGCTGAGTACATACCTCAGAACCTCATACCCTCTGAGGAGGACAGCTCGAAGCCCGCCATGTGGCTCGACAGCGCCAAGCAGATGCCCCCCGACATCTCTACTCCGCCGCTCCTTCGCAAGTCTGCCGGGGGTTATGACCTGGTGGTCAATGATAATCCCAAGATAGGCCGCGAGCCGATCTCCAAACCCACTTACGACTTCAAGGGCGCCTATACCGCCAATGGCGCCTTCAGGGGACAGCGCATATCCACACGGTCGCTCGACGACGGGACGCTGGAGTGCTACTTCAAAACCGGAGACGACATCCATCATGAGCAGTGCGTATTCAGCATGGCGGATAATATGGCACTTCCAAGGCTCACAATTATTGCCCGCGAATTTCATTTTTCAACCAACGATTTCTTTGTGGTATATCCCTGCGAGCCAAACACGACTTATCACGTGGTACTCCGCTATGCTTTACAGGAAAATTTAGGCTACATCTTTTTAAACGGGATCAAGATTTCGGGGACGTTCAAATTGGGTCGTAATGGGATACAAAAATACATCGACCTTGGCACATACGGCCAAAATGATCCGATCTTGTTGAAGGGCGAAATCTACCACTTCCGCAACTTCAATACACACCTGACAGAAGCACAGGCGTTGATGCTGTGGAACGGAGGCGATCCCGCGTCGTTCGTGGTAGATGCGGCTATGAAGGCATCCTGCACACAGGAGTATCTGCCGCAGAACATGCGGCCTCGGAGTGATGATCCCACCAAGGCGGGCTATTGGTGGTCGTCACACAAACAGATGCCCGTTAACGGAGTGCTGGAGCCCCTGTCGGATCCCCCCGCGGAATGGCCGAATACAAACCTCGACTATTACAACTACCCCTCAATAATTAAACAATAACCGATATGTCACTTACAAATACCATATGGGATAACATCCAACGGACGATCCCGGCGATGAACACCAGCAACGCGGGCATCCTGCGCAAGATCGCGGAGGTGGTAGGCACCGTGCTTGACATTGTGCGGCTTGAAATCCTGCGCAGCGAACAGACGATAGCCGCGGCCGCGAAGATCGCGCGCGTGACGAGCGAGGCATGGTATGTCGAGAAGGCATACGCCTATCAGCAGGGCGATCAGGTAGTCGTGGTGAACGAAGCGACGCAAGAGCTGGGCTATGCGACCATAGATGCCACGAAGCAGATTATAAAGCAGGCTTCGATAGGCGCTACCGAGGAAGGGCTGTACTACATCAACGTCGCGACGTCCGACGCCAACAACAACGTCGTATCCCTGACGCAAGACCAGCTTAACGCCTTCGGCGCCTACTACCGCAATTTCTGGGGCGTAGGCGCGCAAATCCAGGCCGCATCCAACCCCCCGGCCGTGCTATCGGCCAGCAAGCTGTACATCCGCTTCGACAAGTCGTACAACCTCGACACCATCAAGTCCAGTGTCAACACGGGCCTGCATGACTTGCAGATGCAACGGCGCACGTCAAATATTCTGTATATCAACGACATAGAAATATACCTCTCGGGGCTTACGGGCGTCAAGGACGCATACTTCTCCGATGTCACGGTATCCCAGAACGAGGGTGTAACGACGCCTACGGACGGCAAAATAGTGCTTAACCCCGGCTACTTCAACTTCGACCCCAATCTGTACGATTTCACCAAGAACATCACAATCTTCGAGGCTATATGATGCGCTTCCGATATATTGACATCCCGAAGCTGGTGTTGCAGTTGCTCCGGCCGAATTACTCGGTGCGGCGCGACCACAGCTACACGGAGCAGCCGTTTTGGACAACGATAATATACCGCTACTGCCTGTCGTTGCTCATGGTGTTGCACGACTATCTGTACAACTACTACATGGTGCGCTCCAAGTGGTACATGATGGCGGCGTGCACACCTACATACGGGCAGATCGAAGGCGTATTGCGGTACTGGTACGGGGAGTGGGGGCAAATATCCATCACCCCGAGCGGCGCGAGCATATGGCGATCTATGTGGTATGATTCGCCAACCCCTCCTGTATACCTGTACGACACTCCCACCCCGAAGGTGTACCTCGGACAGGGAGGCACCATCACGGAGCAGCCCATCATTATGATCCCGGCTGCCCTGTACAACAACTCGGAAGCATACAACCAGTTTATCGCAGACGTCAACACGCTATTTCCCTTTTATATCAAGTATACTATAAAAACTCAATAACATGGCAGGAATAAAAAATATCAACGTCATATCGGGCACTGGCAACCCCGTGCAGATGCAGGATTTGCAGAACCTCTGGAGCGCCATCAACTCGCTCCTCCGATCCACCAAAACGCCCATCTCCATCGTTGCAGGATTCGCCACGGCGAACAACGACACCGGGACGAACATCGGCGAAGGTATCATCTGCTACCAAGGGCAGGCTTACTACCTGGCCGCCGATGTCGCTAAAATAGGCCAGTATCTTTATGCCAACACCATACAGGACGAACAGCGCGTGTATGAAGATGGCACGACGCGATACACATATCAGGATTATGTCGTGAATGCTGCGGCCAATGCGTCGGCATCGGGAATTGGCACCCTCATAGGGCAGGCCACGGCGGCCAACCTCGCAGCATGGAAGGTGGGCGTGCTATCCGACGGTTCCGTAACAGCGGCTATGCTGGCCGATGGCGCAGTGACGACGCCAAAGCTCGCAAACAGCGCTGTCACGACAGCAAAGATCGCAGATGGGGCGGTTGGTAGCTTGCAGATCGGCTTGGAGGCAATCAAGAACGGCAACATCCAGGATGGACAGATTACCGGCTCCAAAATGGCCGACCAGTCCATTCCCGGCTCAAAGCTCAGTAATAAGACCATCACCGGAACGCAGATTGCTGACAAAGCAATCACTGCTGAGAAGATCGCCGACGGTACTGTCACGGCGGGTAAAATAGAGGCAGAGACCATCACCAACGAGGAGATCGCCAACAAAACCATCATCGCAAATCAAAAGCTGGAGAATGGTTCTATCGAAGAGGCACAATATGGCACCGCGTCGGTATCGACACGAGCATTGCAAGTAAACTCGGTTATTACTTCCTCCATCAAGGACGGAGCAATTACGCCCGAAAAATTGGCGGACAAAATTAGTGTGTTACTTCCTAATACCGTCACGTCTATTACGCATAATATTAGCACCTCTCCCATAGATTTTCCGGAGGGCACCATAGGCACTTTAAATATTCCGCCGAGTCCGTCCAATCATGCAATAACTGTATATTTGGTGCAGTCTTCCTCCGGACTACTTGTGCATCACTGGACGATGCTTGTATTTAAGAATGATGTCGGCCCTTTCCAAATAACTTTTTCGGGAGGGTCAATTGGCACAATGCCGTTTGATCTACCCCAATACGCCATCAACTGCATACTGGATATATATTTTTATCCTCCTTATGGTCTTATCGTGGGGGTCGCCCAACCCAACTTTATAGTGAAATAATGGACACCTTATTGAAATGGATTATGGCTGTGGTGGGGGGCTTGCTGTCGTTGTTCGCGCCCGTGACGCCGCTTGTGCTCTGCGCCTTGACATTCGTCATGATAGACTTCGTGATGGGTATACTGGCCGGGCGCAAGAGGGCGGCTCGGCAGCATAAGGACTGGTATTTCTCCAGCGACAAGGCGTGGAAAACGGTCATCAAACTTACGTGCATTGTCGTTGGGATCGGCATGTGCCACCTTATAGACACTCAAATCATCGACTTCATGAACTTGCACCTGGCCAAGCTCTTCACGGGCATGGTATGCGGCATCGAAATGTGGTCGTATTTGGAGAATGCCATGGAAATATCCGACGCTCCGGTATTCCGATCCCTTCAAAAATACGTGGGAAAGAAGATGAAGGATGAAGTAGGTATTGATATTGAAAACGCCCCGCAGGCTCCGGCCGACGGGGTAATAACGTCAAACAAAAAAAATGTGATATGAAAGTAGTTATCAATGGCTCCGAAGCCGATTATCCCTACATTTTTGTGAACGGAGTAAAAATGCCCGCGACCTTTATTGCCCGCCCGGCCAACCCGCGGGTAGACATGGGGCGCCGAATCATCATCGAGCCAGCGCTTCCGGAAGGTGGCAACACCCTGCTTACTGCGGACTACCTCGACTTCGAAATCAACGAGGTAGTCATCTCCGACAACCCGTCGGCCTACACTCCCGCCGACGTTTTGCGATTCCTCAACGAAGGGTATGAATCCCCTACTGGCGATGATTTCCCGGGCATCGGATCGGGTCTCTATTCCGGCGGGGGGGGGTCTCCTGAAATTCCCGACGGGTCGATCACCACAGCCAAGCTGGCCGACAATGCCGTGACTTCGGCTAAGATCAAAGCTAAAACCATAACCGGCAAAGAATTGGCCTTGGGCGCTGTATCCGGCGACATCATTCAAAAAAATACAATCGTGGCGTCGAAGCTTGCGGATGGATGCGTAGGCGCCGCAGCCATCGCTGACGGGGCTGTCACCGGTGATAAAATCGCCAATGCGGCCGTTACGGTCGACAAGATCGCCGACGATAGCGTAAATTCGGATAAAATCGTCGACGGAGCTATCAATGTCAATAAGATAGCCGCAAATAGCGTTGGCAACGGGCAGATATTGGACGGTGCCATTACGGCGTCGAAGATCGGAACAGCGGAAGTCGTCACGGCTGCGCTGGCTCCCCTTGCAGTAACCACGGATAAAATTGCGAACGGCGCAGTGACGACGGATAAACTCGCAACATCTTCCGTCGCCACCGAAAAGCTACAAGACCTGTGTGTCACGACGCCCAAAATCGCGGATCGGGCTGTCGACAAAACCAAACTCAACACAGGAGGCTCCCCCGGGGGCAGCGTTGAGTAGGCATAAAAGAACAGGCACCCTATCGGCGCCTGTTTTTGTTTGGCGGGTCTATTCCTCGCCCGGCGATCCCGAACACCAGCATAATAATCCCGGCCACAAAGAAGAGTACGCACGCACTGTTCATGACTATGCTTTTATTTCGAGGTGGAACGCAGGCTCACTCAGGTCATACGAAAACTTGGGGTTTTTGCCGGGAATAGATACGGGCGAAATCACTTTGATGACGCGCGGCTCGTCGAGTGCTGCGACCAAGAACTCCACGGGTTTCTCCATAGTCATACTCACGTCCAGCACATTCACCTTGCGATACTCCTCAGCGCTCACACAGTGCTTGGACACCCGTTCGCCCTTTTCGCTAAGCCGACTGATAAGTTTGGACATCTCGTCGATGGTCTCCTCTTTGTCCATGCCCTGATCCTGGCAGTCGTCGAACAGTGCGGTCACCTTTCTGCCGGGTTCCCGGTAGCGGATGCGCTTTCCGGCGACCAGGTTGTTGTACATGGCCATCGCCTGCCGATAAGGGTTGCGCCACGTGGAGGTGATGGTCACCTTCGGGTTGTCGCTCTTCTCGGCTATGGATTCGAGCAGGTCGATGACCGATGAAGCTACCATGTCCTTGCACTCTTTCAAGAGCGACGAGGAGAATACTACTCGTTTTGTTGTTCCCATGTTGTGTCTGCTAATGATTTGATATTGAATGATATAAACTCACATCCCTTGGGTACTATGTACTTGCGTATATGCGCTTTGTAGATTAATTTGTCGTTGAATTGATACCTTTCTTGCAGCGCATCCTGGAACGGTTTTACCGCGTTGTCATAGTCGCACTGAGTGTTGGAGAATCCGAACTCATACCACACCTCGAACGGAGGAGACGGCAATTCTATGTCCGGGAGTTTTAAGAGGCATTCTGCGCGGAAGGCATCGTGCTCGCTGGTTTTGAATCGGCGCCCTTTGTATGCCCTATTTACCGTCAGCGGCTTGACCTGTATTGACACTTTGCTGTTCATGGTATATGCAAATCTTTTCGGTGTTTATATGCGTCACCATGCCCGTCTTGGGGCAAATATGGTGCATATTCTCTTCGGCCGACAGGTATTTGCAGGACTTGCATGTTACCTTTGGCCGATCTCCGAATCCTTCGATATTCGGTTTTGCTGGCTTTTTCGGCGTCCTCAGCTTCATTTCCTCCAAATATTAAACCCTCCGCGCACCTCTCCGTACGGGACGTCATCGAAGGGGTTGTACCCTACGGTTCCCTCGATGCTGAACCGCCCCTTGTTGTATCGCACGCGCGCGCCCATAAACTGATTGTTCCATCCGGGGGCAACCTGCGCGGCCACTACTATCCCCCCTTCCCATGTAGGCGGCATGATCGTCGTGGTGTGATGGGTCTGCGTTATGATCTTGGTTGGCACGAACAGGTCTATACTTTCGAGCATGGGCTTATACCCGGACACCGTTGCGCGGTAGTTCTCGGTCTGAAATGTCTTGAGCTCGAACGGAAGCGTTACAGCCACTTTAACCGTGTCGCCGGGCAGATATACCATCACCGTGTCGATCCTCGAAATTTGATGCGTATTTGTTATAATGACGGTATCTCTCACATACTCCCTTATGACCACCGTATCGACGCGGCATTCGATCTCCGGTTTCGATAGGGTGGAACAAAGCCATGACCGCAGGCTATAAAGTGCGATCATGGCTATGATTACCCCGATGATGGCCGACGTTAGCCTGTTCATCTCCTATGCGTCGATCTCTTTGTCGACGATGGTGCCGTACCACGAGCGTAAAAACCATCCCGATACTACCCCCGCGAGGAATCCGATGGTTCCGGCGCTTCGAATGCTGCCCGGCAGGAAGTTGAACACAATGATGGCTACCACGGCTACCGCAGCAGCTATCAACCCGATTTTCAGTTTGTTGTCCATTTTATATAAAGTTAAAATTCAGGTATTCTCGGTATAGCGGGCGTCCAGTTGGATATGATTCCGTCGAAAAACAGAATCCAGTGCCGAATCTCGCTCGTGATATTCAGCACGTCGTTCTCGGTGGTAGGGTCGAACACTTTTGCATCAACCCCTCCATGCACCATTGCGACGATTTCGTTTAGGTCGTCCCGCATTTCGCGCGCGATGGTCAGAGCATCGGGGATCGTAAGCGCCTCCTCGATCTGAGACGAATCCACGAACTGCGTCATCGTATGCAGCGGAATGCCATCCAGCACGCGGATGGTCTCGGCCATCTTGTCGGCGCCTTTCCGGAGCGTGGCCGCAGTATCGTCCAGCAGTAGGTGCAGGGATCGAAAGGGCGTGCCGTATACCATCCAATGACGCCCTTTGGCGTTCGAGTAGGCTACTTCGAGGGTGGCCAACAGCTCATTCAGAATAGAAGTCTGATTTTTCATCTTTCTGTTTGTGTATTATGGGTTTTATGGCGTCCGGATTGTTTGCGATGAAAACGACCTGTTCGTTTAGCGCATACTCATCCACCTTGTCGTAAAATTTGTATATTTGGTTCTTATGGTCAACACACTGGAAACGGAGGGCGTCGACCTCGGCCACTTTGCCGGAACGCAGATACACCAAGTGTTTCATGGCTTTATGGTTCATTATCGGGTTCGGGGTTTTGCTTGGCATCATCCTGCCATCTGTACGACGGTCGCAGCATTCTCCCATTTCCTATAAAGGTAGGTTTGCCTCGCTCCCCTACTTCCGGTTTGGGCTGGTAAAGATATACGGTATGCGTGTGCCCGAATTTGTCTATTTTTTTGAGCGGCGCGATGCAAAGTTTAACCTTGGCTCCCAACTCTCCGTTATTGCGGACAAACTCTTCTATCACGTCAACAGGTATCTTTTTCAGGTCTATTTCGGCATATAAGATTCCCGCCATGATTCAATCTCCAATTTCGCCTCGTGTTCAAACTTCGATATTATTTTGCTGTACGCCTTTATCTCCTTCATATCCTCAAACTTGCGGATATGGTAGTATGAATTCCGGCTCGTGCAGTTCAGGTAGTTGGACAGCTTCACCCCGTTCATGAGCTTGTGGGAGTACATGATATGGATGAATACCGTTCGGGCATCCGTAACCCTTTGGCGCCGACAGGGTGCCTGTATCTCCTCCAGCGATACGCCAAAGTGGCGTTCGAGCAGCATCCCTATTTTCGACAAAATAATTTCCATGCAGTAAATATAGTAAATTATTTTATCATACAAGCCCGATCCGCTCTATTTTTTCTTGTCCAGCTCTTCAAGGAGGGCATCGGCGTATGATACAGCATCGGCTGCTACGGCTTCGAATACTGTAAGGTTCTCATTTTTCTGCATTTTATCTTGATTTTGCGAGAATCTCGCTATTTTTTTCAAAACGGAGCGTCGCAATCTTTGCACGCCCCTCTGTATCTGAATAATTCATAGAGGCGTCCAAATAGCCACACCTCCAAATATCTATGGCCTGCGGTGTGCTCGTGACACCAGCATTTCCCCATGCGTATCTTAAATATATTCATACTCATTGCTATTTCACCAATTCAAATTCATAAGCCACCACCCACGGGTTCCGATCCCACGTTCCACGACCGGACACCTTGTCGATAAGTGCGGCGAAGGCTCGCCTGGGTGTATTGAAGGTTTCCTCGTACTCATGCCCCGGTAAAGCAAATAATTCGTATGGACGTCCCCCGGTCTTGAAGTAGGTCACATCCACCACCCCTTCTTTCATACAGTCCTCGTCTGAAATATCCTGCAAGCGCTCGCAACGGATTCCCGTGATGCGGATTTGGTGAGGCATCAATTCGGCACGGACGAACATCTTGTTTCGCCAGCCCGGACACATGGAAATAATCTGATAGCCATCAATGTCGGGGCGGGATATGTAATGTTGCGGGTTTGCGCCGATCTGCTCATAGCTCTGCGCCACGGCCACGACCTCGCCGACCTTGTAGCGCAATTTCACGATAATATTCTCCCCATTGGCAACTGCATATATTTTCCCATCTTTGTCGGGGAGGACGCGCCCCATAACCATGTTGACCGGAAAGTCGATCCCGGCCATAATTTGCCTCGCCATGGTCTTGCGCCCCTCGATAACCGCGTCTGTCTGCTGGTATCGGTCGTTAAAAAATGCCTTCTGCATGGTTATTCAGTTTTAAGTAATTCCGGGGTGTCGTGGATATTACCTATTTTCGTAAATGAACAACACCAAATTTCCTCAGGTTCATTGTTCGCATCTACAAAACAGAACATCCGATCTCGATAAGCAATTACGCTACGCATATTAGTTTTCATGAGATTTTCCCATTCTACTATATCTCCCTCGTAGATCTTCTCGCCGTTCTTGTCTTTCAGCCCCGTGTACTGGCCGACGGTGGCCGGATCGACCTCTACGCCTCCATAGTTGCAGAAAATATGCGGTTCACCTCCGTCTATGAAAATAATACCTCCATAAACCCACTCCCCGTTATCATAGCGCTTGCCTCTGAATTTAATTTCTCGCATAACTATTCTTGTTTGAGGTTGTTAATTCTGTCGATCTCGACCTTCAAATTCATCTCTGCACTACGCACATCCCGTTGCAATTCCTCCAGTCGAGCTATTTGCTCCTCGTCCATCCGCGGGCATCCCCGCAGCCAGCTGTCGTAATTCGGGGTTTCCAATTTGCCGCCACAAATCCCTCCGACACGCATACGGTAGTCGTAGTACTTGATGTATTCCTCCTCCGGAGCGTCCCGGTCGATGTCCGTCAGCATATCGGCCATGCTCACGAATAGATCGCCTACCTCTGCAATTCCGCCGGGGTCGTTACCTACCCACGCATCCGGCTCATAATCGTAGCCGTGCTTTTCGCAGAAAGCAGCCAGATAGGCGTTGCAAGCCGAGTTGTAACTTAGTCTCAGTTCCTCGCGTGACTGCCCATTTGCCACAAATATCTTGCTTCCCCTTTCTGCGATCATCTCAAGTCCTGTTTTCATGGGATTCTATTTCTTTTTTGAGTTCCTCGATTGATTTTCTGAGCCGTTCGTGTATTTCCACGGCGCGATACATAAGCCAAACAGTAACGATTCCGAGGATTGAAAGCAACGCCCACGCTATAATTTCATTCTTCATTTCTTTTTGCTTTCTTTGAGTTTCACCGCAAGCCGGGTGCATTCTTGGATGAATTCCTCAAAATCGTCAAGTGATAGCCATACATCAGAATCGCCCATCTCCAGCCTAATATTCTTTTTATGGATAATTTCTACTGATATTTTGTTATCATCAAAACTATCTTTGAATGTTACTTTTGTTTTCATCTTCTCTTCTGTTTTAGCTCCGCAACGCGGCGGAGGATGTAGATTCTGCGTATCGCGTGGACATATTTGTTGGCCCATATATAGTTCCACCCAAGCGACAATGCAAACTCGCGCATCCGTGTAGATGGATAGATCATATGTGCCTCCTTCCTCAGTCGGCGCAGTAGTTTGGTTTTCATGGCTCAATCATTTTCGTCGTTGTCATCATCGGGATAGCTCACATCCTCATAGTCCACGCAGAAGTCAATGATGTCCCGTCCCTCGTCAAACATTCCTTCGTCCCGGCACTGCTCGTATTTCCGGCAGTTATAGCAATAACAGTCGTTTATCGGTCTGTTGGTTTTCATCACTCATACGGGTTTGTGGGTAAATCGTGAACGCTTACGGCCAGCCCGGCGGGGATCAGACCGCGGTAGTCCAAGTGCAGGCGATGGAGTAAATCATACAATTTGTAAGGATCTGATATAGCGCATACCTCCGAGCTGCTGAGGGAAGAAGTTCGTATAAATGTTTTCCAGTCGTGGTCCCATAAAAACCAGTCTTTCCATTCGCAGGAATACATTCGTTTGTCTTCCTGTTCGAATACCCATCGAGCACTTTCCTGCTCCTCGACTATATTCGCCAGCTCAGAGATCGGGATAAACGGTTTTCCGTCGTTGTAACCCCGCTCGGTGATCTTCACAAACAGATCGGACATCGGACGAAGGATCGGGGATGCCATAACCAACTCTTCCGAATACTTCTCACCGGAAATCATTTCAACTTTTTCTTCCCCATTCCAGTCGCAACACGCTGCACTCTGCCACTCCCATACGGTGGTCATTCCGCGCTTTCTGTCTAATAATTTAAGCCCATACGGCAGATACCCCGCGATGTCGGTTAGTGTAAGTTCTCGTTTCATACGTCTATGGTTATTTGCTCTGATTTTTTGTTAATGGTTAACTCTGTTATATCAAAATCAAGTATATATTCTACGCCATCTTCAAGGATGCACACACTAATGTCGAACGCCTCGCAGTCATTATCTACCGCCCAGTCGTAAAGTTCTTTCGGTGTCATATCTCTGTCTTATTCGTGAATCTCCCGCCAGCCGAGGATGTTTTCGTGGTCAATGTGGACACTTGTCCTATCAATACACCACTTATTTTTGCCACTCCATAAATCACCCAATCGAAATGCTATTGCCATCATGATTTTATTAAAAGCCTTGTATTTCACCTCTACAACCTTAATATATTCCGGCAATTCCTCTTTCGGGTCGTGCCAGCGCGTCAGCTCCTCATACTGGGCTTTTGCCCCGGCGATATAGGCGTCTATCATCGCCTGTCTGTTGTATGGATGCACGAGACCTGCTCCCAGCGAATCAATCCATTCTTTCGCTCTTTCCTCAATCGTTTTCATTCTCGTTCAGTTTTTGGATGAAATTCTTTCGGTGGTATTCGTAATCCGGTTCGAACTCTCCGTCCTCGCCGTTCTCGAACCACATATCGTCGAATGCGCCAATCGCTCTTTTCCGCATCCGCTCCTCGGCCTCCTGCTCGGCAAGTTCGGCGGCTCGTTTTGCCTCTATTAGCTTAATATCACATTCTCCCGGACAATCGAGATACATCATCGCTATCGGTGTTACCACTTTCAACAAATATTGTTTTGCTTTTTCGCTTTTCATGGTTAGGATGTTTTAGTGTAACGCCCACGTCTTGTGCATTGCAGCGATCAGGTCTATATACCCTTTGTATTCCTCCATCTGCTCGGGACTATAGCCTTCGGCCTCGCCAATTTTTCGGAAATGCTTCTGCCACTCGGAAATGGTGTAGCGTTTGCAGCCTATTTGAATAACATCCTCACCCCAATAGGATACTGTATGACGAGATGCGCTGATAAATAGCGATTTCGGAACATCGCACTCGTCGCCCAGTTTGCACACGTCGCCCAGTTCGCACCTGTAGCCCAGTTTGATATTGCGCGCCTCAAATTCGGAGGATAATTCAGAAAGTTCGTTGTACTGAAAGGGTGTCCAGCCTTTGTCTGAAACCCAGAGATAAATTGTTTTCATGGTTGGTTATCTTTTGTGTTTTACTTTCCGATTTGGTATGCAGGAAATCCAGCCCCAGAACGGTATGCGCCGCTTCAAGTAGTCCGGATCATCCTCATGGTTGTACGCCTCGGTCTCGAAGCAGGTGTAGTAGTACGCGCCCGGATAAGGCGGGATAATCACTTCGATCAGCCACGAAATGCCGTAGCAAATCCATCCGGCGAAGAGAATGCCGACCACCGTAAGCACCCAGCCCCACCAGGCGAACGAGTAGTTGATGGCGACAGGTAAGAGGATTGCCGCAAACAACACGGACAACTCAATCTGCTGGCAGCAATGAATCCCCTCGTGGCGGCGCGTAGTCTCGTCCATGCTCCACGCCATCGGCTTCCGGGTAAAAGACCACAAAAGCCATGTTACCCAGCTGAATCCCTTGAACGGGATCAACTTGTTGTGAACTTCGATAGGTAGTTTCATCACAGGTTCAATTCATAGCCGTTAGACACTATCCACTCAATACGGTTGCACAGAAGTTCTATCAGGTTATCGCCCATTTCATCCCCAATATTATCGGCTTCTAATGGGGTAAGTACGGGGGTGTAACAGAATCTCCATCCACCGCCAACCACTGCTTTCAGTGTCAGTTCGTAAGTGTTGTGGGTGTCCTGAATCACATCCGGCAACACCTTTTCCAGCAGGTCGGCGACCGTGAAGGCGGGAATAAAGGATTCAGGAAACTCTTGATAGGCCAGAATCTTATCCATCTTACACTCCTGCCAAATTTTGAGCTCATAGTTTTCTTCGTCCACTGTACCACAAACCCATCCCCATCTCCATACCATGCTCGCCTTCTCCACGGGCACCCCCAACTCGATCAGCCGCTTCGACTGCTCGATGCTCGTTACTTGGTCTTTCATAATTTGTAGTTTTTGAATTCAACACTCTTGAAAATTGCCTTGTGGTTACACCAACGCGCCAGCCGTTTTTGCTCTTTCGTCGGCTCAATGTTATTATCGAAATCCCGGTAAGGCTGGGCAAACGGGCAGACTTTCAATTTACGCAGGGCGTTGATCCGCTCCAATGATTCATCGACATCTTGTATCAGGCAGTAGACGAAAATGCGATATGGCTTGATGCCTCGGCGCCCCAACTCTTGGACACACTTTGTGACCGCCTCCAGTTGGGACATCCGGTCGCAGGCGAACCGAATATGCTGAATCCACTTCACCCGCGCCAGCAGGTCGAGGATGTAGGGATCATCGCACGCCCGCCGGGCGTCCAGCCCTTGATTGAAGTCTACCGCGATGCCCTTGCGGATTATTTCCTCGATCTGTTCCAGCCCAAAGTCCGATGCCAGCACGTTGTTGTCGAGCAATACAGCCCGGCGTTTGTCGCCGATGAACTCCCGTAGCGGGGACGCGGGCCGGATAGTTCCTTCTTTGTGCGGAACAATGCACCACGGGCAGCGGTTCGGACAGCCGCGGGTAAGGAATCCGTATGCCTCATTTACTCCGTACAGCGAATAATCCGGGCAAATGTGCTCGATCTCACCGGGCAGTACCGTCGTATAGTCCCGGAATCCCGTCCCGCCCCGGATCACCTCGCAATGGTAGATGTCCGGACAATCGGGCGTGAAAGTGAAAACCTTCGACATATAAACCCGGTCGTAGCGACCGAACATCGGGTCGGCGAACTCCACCGAATCACCCTGCGATTTATGCCACGCCGACAGTTTCATCAGCGCGAGGTTCGGAAAGTGGTGACCGTCTATGTCAACCAAACCTATTCGCATAATCCGTAATAATTCATGCAGCTGTCTTTCCCACCCGAAAAGGTTACTATGACTTTCATTTTATCGTTCGTTAAAGGTTAATTTTTCGCTTTTTTCTCTACCGAAATTAGACGTCCGGAGGCGTCGTAAACTCTCTTTTCCGTGTCGTTCTCTACCACGGTGTAAAGCAGGACGCCGTTTTTGTCCTTGACAATGTACCCGCTGGCCGTCTTGATTTTGATGTATACCACTTCCCCCTTGGAATCCTTTATCACCGTTTGATTTTGGCCATACGCGGGGGTCACAGCCATCAATGCGATGCAGATGATAACGAAAATGATTGCTGCCAAATAGGCGATGGTTGCTTTTGTCTCCTGTTTCATTTTTGTGATTTTTTTTGTTTGCTCCATAATTCCAGAATCTTCTTTTTTTGCTCCGGCGACATAGCCGCGAGCTGGGAATCCCTCACCTTTGCCTCGGCGTCTGCTGCCCGGCCGCATTCTGCGCACCGCTCGTCGAAGTATTCCGCGAACCACTGGTAGACTATCTGCCCGTCGAGACGCCCGTATAATGCGCCGTATTGTCCTTTTTTGGCCCGCGTCATCACAAGTCGTACGTCTGCCAGGTTTAGCGCGTAGAAATCCTCCAGGATCATGGAACACGTCTCGATGATTTGAAACCTGTTCATCTTGGCGGATATGTTGAGAAACGATTGCAGATCGTCGATCCATAGCGCCATGCAGGATATAACGAGCTCGTCTCCGTGGATTCGCCGAAGCCCCGACAGGGATTCCATTCCCGACTGAGCGCATTTTATCGGCGTGGACATAGCCCTACACGTCCTCATTCCATCCACCGGGCTATACAGGGCGGCTGGCGCCGAGGATGCGCTCAAACACAGCCCGCTCTTCGTCCGAGAGACCTCCCGCCCCTGTTGTCTTTCCTTGCTTTCCATTTTTCCACACTCGATTTTGTTTCTGCGATATTGCGAACTCAAAAATGCGTTTCCAGTCTATCGTCTTTCCCCTTCCCTTTTTCTTGTGCAGCCATCCAGCCTCCGTCGCCCAATACTCCTTGCATGCCTTTTCGAGGGTGAGAGAGACGTCGACCCCCGGATTGAAGCGCTCCCTTTCCGCCATCCACTCCTTGTCCCGCGTCCATCTGCACCATGCTTCCCGGCATGATTGCAGGTAAACGTCGAAGCTATCGCGCCATGTCACCTCTTGGGCTGTCTCGATTTTTTCGCGCGCGCTTTTTTTGTTTTTACCAGCAATAGAAATATTCTCTGTTACTATCTCGGCATCTTCGAGTACGTTAGTACGAGAAGATATAATACTACCAGTATCAGTATCAGTATCAGTATCAAGGTTCGTCTGGGTTCGTCTGGGTTCGTCTGGGTTTTTCTGGGTTTTGTTGGGTTTTTCTGGGTTCCCAAAATAACCCACTGGGTTTTTCTGGGTTTTGTTGGGTTTTTCTGGGTTTTTTGTGGATTTAGGACGTCCGCCTTTTTTGCCGTTATTCCTATTCCTCTCAACCACAGCGTCGTACCTCTTGTTGTTTTCGTCTATGTATGGCTTGGTAAGGTCGAATATCATAGCCACCACTACCGAATCTCCGCTATACTCCTCTCCGTCGAATCCATATCGCATGATCGCATCCAGCACCTCCCCTTTTTCGGTCATCGAAAGACGGTTGGTCGCTGTAAGCAGACTTCGAGGTATTACCATGGATTCTTTCATATTCGTTTAAATAAAAAAACCGCTCGTTCGATACCGGGGGGCAGCCCGGTATCTACTAAAGCGGTAAGTCACATTTTGCCCCTGCCCAAGCATTCACACCGCAAATATAAACAAATTTTTCCATTCTCCAAAAAAAATCAGAACGGAGTGTCCGTCATTGCCTACCTCATTATCTCCTCCATGTATGCCTTCCTCTTCGCTGCGCGGCTGTGTCTGTTTGCCGCCGCCCGCTGTCTTTTGGCTACACTCAGCGGGTTGGCCATGTTCTCCTTCATGTCCCGGCACCACCTCAGATCCGAGGCATTGTTGTTCTCGACGTTCGTATCAAGGTGATCCACGATTTTGTCCCCCTCCCTTTTTGGGATAAAAGCCTCAGCTACAAGGCGGTGAACAAAGTAGTTGTACCTCCCTAAACGGTTGAATAACCGCACCCTTACGTACCCGTCGGCATTGTAATCCACCTTCAACACATGGGGGTCTCCGCGCCGCGTAGACACCACCGTTCCGTTCTCTCCGATCCAATATCCCGGGAACTCGTCGATGGGCTTAAACTTCACCCCCCCCCTGTACTCCGGGAATCGTATGAAATATGCATTCATTCATGTTGCCTATTTTTGGCGCCTTAGGGCGCATTTTACAATCTCTTCGAGGGTTGCATCCGGATCGGCATTCAAAGCCTCTAAAACGGCCTGTTTTGCCCTTTCTTTGGGGAAGCCCAAAGTGTTGAGAGCTCGTATCGCGTCCGCCTGCAATTCCTCGTTTATTTCCGGCGCTTCCGCTTCTGTCGGATCCGAATCCTCAGCCTCGGATTCGCCCCCGGCCTGCGGAGGCAGGCCGAGCGCATATCCTATAAAGTTCGACAACATCAGTAGCGGGAACAGGACAAGGCCAACGAGCCATTCCAGCGCCGTGTTCATATCATCGTTCATGAGTTTTTACGTCTTGCCGGGGCATAGGAGGATAGACTGTCGTATCTATGAAGTCCACGCCCCCGAATTTCACTGTTTTCACTCGCCCGCTGGCAATGCGCATCTGCACACCCCGATAGGTGATTCCGCACCTGCGGGCGTATTCGGCTATTGTAACTACTGTCTCTTTCTGCTTCGGCTTCATCTTTTTCTGTTATTTTTCGGGTTCGTCAGTCACATCCACGGCCTCCTGCTCTTCGACGGCCGCAATATTGTCGTCCACTCCGTCGACATACTCGGGGGTCGCCTGCGACATATCCATCGAGGAGGGGGTTGCCATGTCGTATTTTAGCGCTGTGATAAGCTTCGAGTTGGCCATTACATCCATGCTACCCCATTTCATCAAGATGCGTTTGATGACCGTCTTTTCATACATGGCAGGCTTGTTTTTCTGCCACAAACCATTTTTGTTGTAGTAGCTTTTGCTGTACTTCTTGCCGTGCTCCTCCAGCTCTTCGACCGTCATGTACAGGTAGTGATCGCCGCCGTTTATGTAGCGAAGATAGGCTACATATCCGAGCAGTTTTGTGCGTTCGTGCGGCTCCTGGTTATACTCCATATCGCCCGTAAAAGGGTCGTGATACTTTATGTCCCCCTCATACACCGGAGCGGCCATCAACCGCTGGATCATCCCGGTATTGTTGGCAAGTTGCACCAGCCCGTTTTTCATCGGCATGAACACCGCCTTCTTGGTGACTACCTGCTGCCCGTTCTTGTACGTAGTCTCAGTGAAGGGAACGATGGCGGCCTGCCCGAATGCCGGATCGAGGGAAAGCCCCGTTGTTGCACAGGCCATGCACGAGCGCATGATGGATTTGGGCGTGCACTCCCGCAGCATTTTGTTCTCGGGAGCCACCAGCAGGTTGCGTACGGCCTGCGTGAATATCGGAGCCCTGTCGCCGAGCACCGCATGCAGGCGCGCCTGCACCTCCCCTTTTTTGTCCTCCAGCAGGGCGATCATCTCCTGCAAATTCGGGGTGGCGGTCTTGGCTACCATCCCCTCGCGCATTGCGCGTTCGTTCTTGTCTGTTATGGTTGTCATATTCCTAAAAAAAGCTCTAAGGTTGATGTTTTGAAATCGTTTAGTACCTCGTCACCCTCCGCGTCGAACGTGTGGAACTCCCACCATATCCACACCAGTTTTTCCATCCGCGTTTCCTTTTCTCCCGATCCCAGTGTATCGGTGTGCCAATACACCATAACGGAGGGGGTGAAACGCCAGCCTTCGCCCGAGATGCTGTCGGAGAAGTATGTATTCCCGTTGATGGCGTCCGTGAGGCGGCTTGCTACCTCCTCGTATTCCCGTGCTGTTATTTCTCGCTTCGTCTTCATGTTATTTGAATAATAATTGCCGCGTCGTACTCTCCTTTACATACTTGGCGTATATGTCCGGATTGTCCGCCTTTAATGCCTTCGAATCCAGCCTGCGGCTTGTTACAGTCTTGAATGTAGCCAGCGGTCGCCCGTCGTAGGTTATGGTGTCGTACTGCATGAAATACGCCTTAACCCGCTCTTCTGCCTTGGTGATCTCCGCCTGCATGGCGGCTACCTTCGACCGCTGCGCCCGCACCCACGCGATAATATCCCGTATCTCCGCATCTGCTTCCCGCGGGGCGGCTTCCGACACAGGCCATGCCAGTATAACGTCCTGGCCTGTCTCCACCGGGGGTATTTCGTCGCCCAAAATGTACCTTTCGAACCAATCCCGGCAGTACTCCACGATATAGGCGAATTTGGATCGGTCGAAATCGAATAGCGCATACACGAGCCGCTTGCCTCCCTCCTCCGCGGCTATGTACGCCGCATCGCGCTCCATGATCCCCATTTGGTACATGATCTGCGTGTACCACAGCATCGGCACCGTCTCGGGCGTCAGTTCCGGCAGGTGCATTTTCGTGTCCTTGCACTCCAGGATATACCGGGTACTCCTGCCCGCGGCGAAAACCTCCCTGTCGGGCGCTGCCTGCATGTAGGACGGGTATTTGTCATTGCGGTACACCTCGATCTGCTCGGATCGTTTGACGATCTTTTCCCCGGTCACCTGCTCGAACATGCGGGCAATCGCGTCCTCCTTGAAGCGCCCGCGGATCATACTGTCGTTATCCTCTTCGGCCGCGGTCTCCAAGGTCTCCATTTTCTTTACGCGCCAGTACTGGTACGGCGTCATATAGGGATTAAGCCCCATAATCGTCCCAACGTCGGAACTTCCGATAACGGGGGTGTCGTTGCGCGCATGCAACCACTCTTGTCGTGTTTTATAGGTCGTTCGTGTTATCATCTTGTATGCTCATATTTAGCAATTGGTTAATTTTATCCTCCCATCTTCCCCTTATTATCCCGCGCCTGTTGAACCGAAGGGCATGGAATTTCAGGCCAAGGGGGTACAAGTCCAGTATTTGACGGCGGGCACCCGAATAGATCAGCGCGCGTTTGGGTTTCAGTTCTCCCGGCTCCCACACACTCCCCCATGATTTTAAGCGCTGGTAAACCCGAATGCAATAGGGAGTTATGTTTCGCCAGCATATTACGCTGTCGTGTTGATCGGCATACCGTCTGAGTATTTGTACAAACTCGTCATTCCTTCGTTTTTGCAACTGCTGCTTCGTCTCCCGCTCCGTCATCATGAGTACCGCATTCTTTTTCGTTTAACGCGAGGTAGTCGTCCAGTTCCTTCCTCCAGTCGCCTACCAGTTGATGCGCTTGCGACATATCCCCCTCCTCTATCGCCGCGTCGATCTCGTCGAGAAAGTCGATATCCTTTCTTAGGCGTTCGTGCCCCTCCTTGCCGTAGTAGTTTGCGGAAATCAGTTTGAACCCGTCCGGGGTGGCCTTTGTCCCGTGCTTCAACTCCATGCTGAAGGTCGTCCCCTCATGCTTGAAATATCGAGCCGTGAAACGCATGCCGGAACGAATTACCGATGAAGTCTGCGTGTAACCCGGCCCCGATCCCTTAAACCCGGGGCACACTTGGGCCATCGCTTCGTTGTATACCCTATAATTGGCTATCGCCAATTGCCGCGCCTGCTCATATCTTTCGGCGCGTCTTTGGTTGAACGCCCGCCAGGCTTCCACGTCCTCCGCCGTGGAATCCTCGG
>OGYY01000473.1_pt1 | contig 41372 bp, 49 predicted proteins | sample 1576671 | NCBI WGS metagenome assembly OGYY01 (sample SAMEA3541593, study PRJEB24748) | human gut metagenome | biome: human gut; feature: human-associated habitat; material: faeces | place: China | collected 2012 | reverse complement strand
TGGGGTATTTTGTGGCTTATAACATGAGGGTACTCCAACAGTCGTTTAAGCAGTTGCAAGATTATATCAAGCGTAAACAGGAAGAGAAGCGAGCTGCCAACTCTTTTTTGCGCATTGGTAACATTAATGCTCGTCAAGCTCAAATCATCAAGATGTTTGCCGATGATTCCAATTTGGTGGTTACGATTGCTGATTTGCAAGCTAAGTTTTTGGTAAGCCCTACTACAGCAAAAGCCGATGTCGTCGGTTTGATGAATATGGGACTTTTATCAGAAATCTCCTTCAATAAGGTTAAAAAAGGCTATATAAAGGGGGAGCAATTTGATGAAATAACAAAATCTTAAAATCCCTCCAATCCTTTCCAATTTTGCAAACATTGGAAAGAATTGGAGGAATTTTGTACTTTTGTAAAGCCGCATTTTACAAAAATCGCAAAAATGCAAAGTACGACTTTATAAAATGGAGTATAATGGGCGTACCTGCATAGTTCCGTGGATGAGGTTATCCAAAGATGCTGCATAGCCTATACATAAAGAATTTGGCTCAGGAGAGGTTGCCTTATCCACGGACAATCTCCCCTGAGCCTCTAAAAAGGGGGAATTACAGTTCTATCGGAACCACTACTTTGATGCAGAAGTTGCGCCCCATGTTGTAAACGCCCCTTCTGCCTGTTTCCTTGTTTTCCGCCAGATACTTCAGACGGCTCAGGTGGTTCTGGTAAGCACGGTTGGTAATTTCAGAGCAGCATCGACTACGAAAGCAAGTACGAGTACAAGTCGGGCGACCCTCATCTCAAGCCTCAGAAGCAGCACAGTTTCAACCTGTCGGGCAATTACAAGTGGTTGTCGTTCATGGCTTACTACAACTATGTACTCGACATGTACATGACCTGGTACAAGCCTTACGATGAGGTGAATCATCCGAGTGTGCTTTTGCAGACGATGGCTACGGTGCCTCATTCCTACTATTGCGGAGCCAATATCCGTGTGGCGCCTTCGTTTGGAATCTGGTATCCTAACCTCACGGCGAGTGTCTTCTACGGTCATGATAATGTAGATCATCTCAATATCCCCGAGTTTGGCAAAAACCAGCCTCAGTTTACATTCAGCATGAACAACAATCTGAGGCTTCCCCACCGGTGGTTCATGAATCTTTCGGGTAATGTCAGCACGAATGCAGAGATGGGAATCGGAAGGAGGAAATGTACGGGCAACATGCAGTTCCGGGTTTCCAAGAACTTCCTGAAGAACGATGCCCTCAAGGTGATGTTTGTAGTGCAAGACCTCTTGCATACAGGATATTATTATTTCGAGGCAAACGGCACGCAGTCGCATCGCACGTTAACCCTGATGCAGGGCAAGGTGAAGGTGAGCAATGCCGATACAGAGGTGGAAATGCGCCCAGGTCAGACCGCCACGCTCCAGGAGGATAAGATTGTAGTGTCTAAGGCTTCCTCTTCAGCCTCCGACTGGCTGGAAGGCGATTTCGATATGGATCAGGTTACGCTGGCAGAGGCGATGAGCGACATCGGAGCCTGGTACAACAAGACCGTGGTCTTCCAGTCCCAGGCGAATATGGATAAGCTCATCCACTTCCGCTTCTCCCGCAGGGCAAGCCTGCAGGAAATCATCACGGCGTTGAACGAGATGGGTGTGGCAAAAGTCAGAATAGAAAAGGGCAAGATCATGGTGCTTTGAGCCATGGTCTTGCCCCTATTCCTTTTCCTATTCCATCTCCCATATTGGCATAACATCAATCCTTATTCCGTCTCGTTCGAAGGTCTCCCGTTGGGAGAAAGTGATGATTTTTCCCTGTTTGCAACCTGTAACGGAGGAGGCAGCTATCAAGCCTCCTATCTCTCGTTCTACGTTATCATCATTCAATGACCAGCAGACTTGTATCAGCTCAGCTACACGCTCGCCCTTTTTCACAACGAAGTCGCATTCCTTCGATTCATAGAAGTAGAATATCCCGTCCTCTTCTCCAAGTGTTCTCTCTAAGTTGAGATAAACGATATTCTCCAAAGCCTTGCCTGCATCTTCGCTTTCAGGCAATAATACGGCATTGCGCAGGGCAATGTCATCCACATAATACTTGGCAGGAGCAGAACGCTGTTTTACCATCGACTTATCGTATTTTTCCACTTTGCGAAACATGAAAATGTTGCAAGCATAGTCGAGCCACAGATAGAGGGAATCCTTGGAGACCTTTAAGCCTTGCGATTTCAAGTCGTTATAAATATTGTTCACGCTAGTCGGCTTCGTGAGATTGTTCATCACACGCTTTAAGAAATAACGCACCACCGAAGGAGAAGCTCCGATATGATAATGCTCCACCATATCCCTGAAGAGCATGGTGTTGAAGTAAGACTGCAGGATTTTGACCTTTTCCATCTTGCTTTTTTCGAGAACAACCTCTGGAAAACCGCCCTCCTCGCAATAACCGCGGAAGGAGACCGCCAACTTTGCCTTGCCAGCTTCGCTGAATGGATTTGCCTTGGTGCCTTTGAACGCCATATATTCCTTGAAACTCAAAGGATACTCGCGATATTCGTCAGGCCATCCTCGCAAAGCGGAAGCCATTTCTTCTGAAAGCATCTTGGCTGTGCTACCTGTTATATAGATATGCTTGCAATAATTCTTATACACCCGGAGAACAAAGAGCTCCCAGCCCTCTATGAGTTGTATCTCATCAAAAAACATATAAACATCCTTAAGCGATGTATCAGGATACATTTCACGATAAGCTTGCAGCAATTCATCGAAGTTTTCGGGCGACATGGAGAGAAAACGTTCATCGTCGAAGCCTACATAGAGGATGTGCTCTTTAGGAATTCCTTGTTGTAGCAGGCGATTAATCGTAAGTCCCAATAATGATGACTTTCCGCAACGGCGAATGCCAGTAACAGTCACGATGCGGTTTCCATCCAACGGAAGTTGGGTGCTTCTCTCTTGCAAGGCAAAAGGTAATTCCTCTTGGTGCAAGGAAATGATTGACTGAAATGTGCTTCGTAGTTCCATTTGTGTACCTTCTTTATTACTGATTATTTTATTGTTAATATGTAGATACCTACACTCGGTTGCAAAGATACAAACTTTCCTTCTAAAAAGGAAAGAAATCGGCAATTATTTCCTTTTAAAAAGGAAAATTTCTGTTTTTATCTAAAATCTCTTTTTGCTCTTTAAAGCTCTAGTTGTTGTCTTGCAGTAGCCATTTCCAAATAGGTGCTACCTCTGTCGTATAGCCATCTGCCTTTATTTGGGTCTGGTAATCACGGGTGATAATGTAGCCGTGATAGCCTGGAAAGCGGCTTAACCATTACTCCACATTATATAAAGGGATGTCTTTGTTTCGCAAAAAGAGAAAAGGATGTCCCTATTATATTTTTTAATGTGTAACCCAAATAATAAAAATCACAGCAATTATGGCAAATAACAAATGTATCAAGAGTCGTTCCAAGTATTCATTCGTCAACTTCATGACAGACATCATTACCCAGCTTCACAAGAACGGACAACACAAGACATGGCAACACTATCGTGCCACTCTCAACAGTTTTATGCGATTCCGACAGAACAAGGACTTGTCTCTCCGCAAGATGGATGCAGCGATGATGGAAGCCTATGAGGCATATCTCAAGCAGCAGGACGTATGCCGCAATACCAGTTCCTTCTATATGCGAATCCTCCGAGCCGTCTATAACCGAGCGGTAGAGCAAGAACTGATAGCGCAGCAATACCCATTCCGCCGAGTCTATACAGGCATCGACAAGACACGCAAGCGAGCCATCCCTTTTGAGACAGTCAAGCTAATCAAGCAACTCGACCTCCAGCAATCCCCATCCAGCGACATGGCGAAGGATGCCTTCATGATGAGCTTTTACCTCCGAGGTATCTCTTTCATCGACTTGGCACATCTCAAAAAGTCCGACCTCCAAGACGGTTATCTCCATTACAACCGCAGCAAGACACATCAACGAATCACCGTCAAATGGGAACCACAGATGCAAGCGTTAGTAGATAAATATAAGCATCTCACCGATAATTCACCTTATCTCTTCCCTTTTCTTCATGACAATTCCGATGAAGAAAACCCCGACTACCAACTCTATCACAATGCCGAGTCACGCATCACCTACCACCTCAAAAAACTCAAACAGCAGTTAGGCATCCAAGGAAACCTCACCCTCTATGTTGCCCGCCATTCTTGGGCAACAGCAGCAAAAGAACATCACCAACCCATCTCAGTCATCAGCGAGGCATTGGGACACGATTCCGAAACCACCACACAAATCTATCTCCGCTCCATTCAGACATCAGAAGTGGACAAACTCAATGCAGAGCTTCTTTCTGAACTAATATGAACCAATTCTAAAAGTGAAGAAGTGATGGGAACATGAGAAAAATGATCCGGAATGCCTGTATTCTGTGTCTCTTCATAAGAGATACAGAAGACATTGCAAAAATACGAAAAAATATTGAGAATAAGGAAGTCACGAGTGTTAAAAAGTTTAATGCATGAAACAATTTTCAGCAAATATTTAGTAATGTTTCTTAACCTATTCAAATAAGTCTTTAGTATTCAGATGGTTAACAAGGTATCTGTATCTCTTATGAAGAGACACAGAGTAACAACATCGAAAACGAACGAATATTCAGTTAAGAGATGGACGTGACAGAAATAGAGAATCAGGTTTCGGCCCCTCAGATGGGGGACGACGGCGAAGCCGTGCTTAAAAATCCCCAAAATGAGGCATTTGGATATGAAAATGAGCCAAAAATGCCCAATGATGCAGGTTGGTATGTCGCTGTCGTAAGATGCAACTGCGAGAATACCATCGCCAAATCCATTGAACTTTATTTCCAAAAACAAAAGATTTGGTTTGAATATTGGGTTCCGATGCAGAGAATGGTAGTTCTCGACAAACGAAGCAACAAGCGAAAGATAAAGGAGAAAGTCTTACTTACCACCTTTATTTTCTGTCATGTCAGTCCCAATTATCTTGACACCATCCGCTTTCGTCCCGATGTCTATAAGATGCTCACGATGCCAGGCTATCGTGAAATCTACCGCCTCAGTGACAAAGAAGTGGAAGATTATCGTCGTCTTGTAGAAAATCCCGACCTCCCAGTGTCTCCTTGTTCCGGTCCTTTACGCAAAGGACAGAAAGTAAGAATCACCGAGGGAAAGTTGGCAGGATTGGAAGCATACGTGCAACGTCTATCTGGTAAGAAAGCCACCATCGGCAATGAAATCAAGTATATCAGCGGTGCTACCATAGAGATAGACCGAAGTTTCCTTGAAGCCATTGCCGACGAATAATTACAAATCCTCAATCCATCCAAAGATAGCATGAGCATCGAAGCATGGACACTCCTTAGGCGAAGCACCAGGCAAATCACGATGCCCCACAATCTTCGCCTTTGGAAAAAGCTTATGGAGATTGATGAGCAAATCAGTGATTCGCTCCTCCTGTTCTTTGGTGAGCGTATTGGCAGGCTTGCCATCTTCATCCAGTCCACCCTCATAGCAGATGCCAATGCTACATCTATTATAAGGAATGCAATGCGCCCCTACTTCCAGCAACATTCTGTGCTGCGTCTTCTTCCCATCCTTTCGGATATAGAAGTGATAGCCGATGTCATAAAACCCACGAGCCTTATGGTCGCGGCGCAGCAGTTCCACACTATAGTCCTGATTGCATCGGCTAGCCGAGCAATGCAAAACCAGATATTTAATGTCGTTAGCCGACATATATTGACTTTGTCTCATAATTCATAATTCAACATTTAACATTCAACACTCAACATTACAAAATGTTTGCGCACGAGCTCACTCCCAGTGCCGTCAGGGCAGCGATAACCGCTTGCACCACAGCATTCAAGATTTGAACCCAGGTAAACTTCTTACTTCCCACATTTTGATTTTCATTGAAATTGATCATAATAGTAAATGGAATTAAAGATAAAACATCAGTTAGATAGCAAAGAGGTGGCTGCACCCAGCCCTAAGCTGGGCACAGCCGATGGATTGCTACTCCAATCCTGCATTGTCGCCCTCGCTAGAGCCACCACCGCTTGGGGTACTACCGCTATCGCCAGATGGCTTGTTGCCACCGTCACCCTCATCCTTAGAGGAATTGGCTTTCTTCTTGGCCTCCGCCAAATCGACAGTGCCCTTGCCAGCCTTCTCAGCCTTGAGGGTAGCAGCTTGAGCAATACGACTAGCCACGAGCTTAAACTCCGCTTGGTTAATCAAGTTCTCAAAGTCCACGCCAGGATTGAAGTTGATGTTCACCGACTTGATGTTGTCCTCGGTAAACTTCTCTATCGACTCCGCTCCCTCGCAACTCAGCGAGATGCTGAATACACCAAGCGAGCCCAACTTAACCTTGTTGCCATTGAGCAGTTGCTCTACCAAGCAGTCGCACATATCCGACAGGATTGCCTTCACCATACCACGGCTGTAGCCAGCATTGTGAGAAGCGATGTGCTTAGAGAACTTGTCAAGGTCCCAGATTTCACGAACTTGGTTCTTGGCATAAGCCTTAGCCCCGTCCTCAGGCTTGAGGTAGTTGGTCATCAAAAATACAGAATACTCAATCATAATGAATCCTTTCTTTTAAAATGTTAATACTAATGTTACCTATGTCAACTCCAAACATCGAATGTCAAGTGCCCGGGTAATGAATTCTTCACTCTTCACTCTTCGTTCTTCGTTTAACTGATGCAAAGGTACAACATTTGAGAGGCGAAATCAACTTTATGGAATAGCGTTGAATAACCATTGAATATTCGTTGAACAACCATTAAATACCCCTACTAGAAATGGAAGAAAACAGCAAGTCTAATGTGACTTTCAACATATACGGAGGCAACAACCAAATCCTCCCCAATGCCACAGAAGCCGTACAAAACTTCTATGGCGACCAATTCGCAGACCAAAAGCTCCATTCAGAAGGCGAATCCACCGATGCACCTCATGAAGATGAGCAGCGTCTCGCTATATATATTAATAAGGTGGAATCTCTCCGAGGTTACATCTCCCTCCTCACCGCTTGCAAGACAGCAAAGGAAGTGGGCGAGGTAGTAGCCACGATGTGCCAGAACGAGGAGGCGATAGATGCCGACCTTATCGCCAGGAAAGATTTCATCCATCTCCTCCTTCCATTCCTCACGAATGTGAAGACAGGCAAGGGAGTAGATAACCTCCGCCTCTACATCAACAATGCATGGGATGCAAGAAAAAAGGCACTCCGCCAACAAAATCGATGAAATAGCCCTCAAAAAGTATATTATATTACTTGCGCAAGTATATTATATTACTTTGCCAAGTATATTATATTACTTGGGCAAGTAGCTTATATTTCCGAAAACATGAGAGAAATATATATTCATATGATACGTAAGGCACAAGAGTTCATGAATGAGAATCATTATGCAGACATCTCTCGTGTACATTGTTTGCTCCGTAAGATGATGCCTAAGGAATATCATGACCTGATAGACCAGATCAAGGAGTGTCAAGACCCGCACGTTATGTTCAATGTTAATGGTGGCAACAACGTGATAGCGCCAAATGCTAGTCAGGCGGAACAAAATATACATGATGATTCTTCTAGTAGTATAAAAGATAATTTTCAATCATAAAAGTTGAATTATGGATTTGCAATTAGAGCGATTTTCAGACATCAATCTCAAAGATCCATTCTTTGATTCTTTGAGGTCGAGTTATCCCGAGTTTGATGAGTGGTATTATAAAAAGGAAGCTGCAGGTGCAACAGCCTACACCTATTATATTAATAGAGAACTGAAAGACTTTCTTTATTTGAAGATAGAGGAAGAGGAACTATCAGATATGGTACCTGTGCAACCTGCAAGGAAACGCTTGAAGGTCGGCACATTCAAGGTGGACAATGACAATCGTCATACCACACGTGGCGAGCGTTTCATGAAGAAAATCATGGATTTGGCTATAGCCGAAGATGTGGATGAAATCTATGTTACCATGTTTCCAACAGAAGAGTTGCAAGGTTTGATTCGCATGTTTGAGAAGTTTGGATTCTTACATGAGGCGGACAAGCCTCATGAGGACGGTAATTCGGAATATGTATTGATAAAGAATATGAGAAACCATATAGGTGATTTAAAACTCGACTATCCTTTTGTTAGAAAAGCGGGTTCTAATAAGTATGTTCTTTCTATAGTTCCAGAATACCATACACAGCTTTTTCCGGATTCCATTTTGAAAAACGAACAGAAGTATGATCTTATACAGGATGTTTCTGAGACTAACAGCATCTATAAGATATACCTTTGCTGGATGAAAGGTACTAGATATTTGAAAACAGGCGACAAACTTGTCATTTATAGGACTAGTGATTTCCAAGGTCCAGCCAAGTATCGCAGTGTTTGTACATCTGTTTGTACAGTTAGTGAGGTCAAGACCTTCAAAGACTTTGAAAATGAAGATGCTTTTGTGAATTATACCAATCGTTATTCGGTATTTAAGGAATATGAATTGAGACGATGGTATAGAACAAGGAATTGTTTCATTGTCATCAAGATGTTGTATAACATAGCTTTCACTAAGAAAGTAATCAATAAAGTGATGAAAGAGCAGGTGGGCTTGAACCCTGAGTATTGGGGATTCTTCCAGTTGACCGATGCTCAATTTGATAAACTATTGGAATTAGGAGAAATAGATGAACGTTATATTATCGATTAAGCCAGAGTTTGTAGAGAAAATCTTTTCTGGGGAAAAGCAATATGAGTACCGCAAGGTTCTCTTCAAGCAAAAGGTGGATACCGTATATATCTACGCCAGCCGTCCCATCAGCAAGATTGTTGGTGAGTTCAAGATAGATAAAATAATAAATGATACCCCTGCAAACATTTGGAATCAAACGAAAAAACACTCTGGAGTAACTAAGTCTTTCTTCCAAAAGTATTATGCAGGAAAAGATAAGGGTGTAGCCTTGAAGATAAAGGAATGTAAGAAGTACAAGGAGGCTGTTGAACCAACAACAGTTATTGCTAACTTTAAAGTTCCCCAGTCGTTTATATATACCAATAATGCATTTACTGCTTGGGCATAAAATCAAATGATTTATTCTAAAAAAGATAATAAAAAAGCATTCATTTTAGGGCTTAACGTACCTAAAGTGACCGCTTACGAACTGAAGCATATGCAATCTCGTGTTGCAGAGCTTCAAGTCTCATTGCAGCAAGGTTCATCTGATGAAAAGACGATTCGAGAGGAAATTTCTCGAATGAATCTGCGTGGGATTTGGACTTGAAACAAAAATTCCTTTAAAAATTTGGTAGTTTCATATAAAAACCATATATTTGCAGTCAAAAAAAGGAGATACAATTATGAATACAATTACAATAGATAATAATACATATCACGACATAGAAAATTTTGCTCATGTAAACAATTTGGATGTAGCAGATGTTGTGAAGAAGTCTTTTCGTTTCTTTATAGAGGAGTTTAAGTTTGCTAAGCCGCAATCGAAAGCATCTCGGTATCAGTTGCCTTTGCATTTGAAAAAGATGCGAGGAGTATTAGCTGGTGTGGAAGATAGTGAGGATGAAAGATTAAACTATATATTGAGCAAGTAATGAAGAAGGTATTTTTAGATACGAATGTGGTTCTTGATTATTATCTGGATCGAGAAGGCTTTAGTGATGATGCTGAAGCCATCTTGGCTTATGGATATAATCAAGGATGTTCATTGTATGTATCTTCTTTAACTTGTGCTAATATGGCGTATATAGGCAGAAAGAAGTTCCCTGGTGAAGCGATATATGCAGTACTTGCAAGTTTGTTTGAATTTGCCGAAATAGCATCTGTCGATTCGAATGCTGTAAAGTCCGCAGTAACTTTGCAGGCTAAGGACTTTGAAGATGCATTGCAATATTTTTCTGCTAAGGCAATAGGTGTGGATTGTATTGTTACCAGAAACGTTAAGGATTTTCCTTTTTCGGAATTGCAAGTCTTGACCCCTAAGGATTTTTTGGCTCATTATGCAGTTATATAAAATGACAGGTTGGATACTTACTAAGAAGAATACGATGTTATGAACATAGAAGAAAGAAAAGCAGATTTTATGCGTCGCTTCAAGGCTTCTAGGGAGCGAAAGGCAGAATACATAGCACAAATGGAAAAGCGAATGCGTGATGATTATCGCCGCAGAACCGGTAAGGAAGCAGAATCATTTTGTGTTTTGTAATAATCAAGATATAGGTTAATTAATGCATTTTTCCTCATTCGAGTGGCGACAAGTGCAGAGCGATACTGCAATGAGGACCTATTCTGGCGGTCTCAACCTGCAAGCCGTCTCCATGCACCCGTTTTCGACAATATAATAGCAAGTTGTCCCCTGCAACAGTCAGGCGGTTCCATCCCGCACAACATGGCGAGGGCTTTGATGCTTCGAAGCACGTACGATTTCCATATACATTTAGATGCTCGCAAGCTAGCCGCCATAACAATCGTTGCTGGTGGTTATGGTGGTGACATGCCCGAAGACCTGGCTTACGACCTTCTCGATGATATAGACTTCTATTATAATAAGGTGAAGTGCCGCAAGATAGAAAAGCTCTTGCCGGTATTGAACAAACTGGTGATAGAAGAGCAAAAGTTACTTTAGCTTGTATGGGGGAATGCTTCTAACACTATAATATAGTGTGTACGCTGTAATGGTGATATACGGGTAATTTGATCGGGTATTTTTAATAATAATTTCCGATATAAAGTAGAAATTCTTTGTTTTATAACAAAATATAAAAAACAATCAGTATGATTAATTTTTCGAATCTGAATATTAAACGAGCAATTATGCATCAAATTTTAGGTAGAACAAACTATAATGAGACAGCATATTGTGAGTTTAGCGATGAACTATTGAATACAAATGCAGAAACTGCGGGTATTTTGAAACAGCGACTAATGACTGCTTTGGGTATATCTGATGACGTGTTAGGTTCGTAATCTTCATCTATTGGGTGGTATTTTGATTGTAAATATGACACAGGGAGAATATGAAATGAGGGTAAGACGACAAGAGTCGTTTCTCCTTGCTCAGGATGGTCAGTTCCTAGGAATGCTTTCTTCTAACAGATATCAGATAGATTCTGTGTTGAATGAATATGGGAGTTACGGAAGTAAGTATTCTTCTACTTCTATATTCAATCAATATGGAAATTATGGTAGTAGGTTTGGGCAATATAGTGCATTTAATCCTTATGCAAGTAATCCGCCTCAGGTTATCTACAGAGGACAGTGGGTAGGTTATTTGTCGACAAATACTTTTTTACAGAATAGGATAGATTCTCATCAGTTGATTGATTGGATTTATGATAATGGTTTATAATGATGGAAATTTCGACAAGCAATTTTGATATTATAGAATCAGGGAGTGTCATTGTACCTGAGAATGATTATGTTCAGTTCAAGTTTAATGGATTGCGATTTCGTTTTGTATTTATGCCTAATGAAATTGATATGAATAATCAGGAAGTAGGGGTAGCTGGTACTCTGAAAAATGATGATGAGGGTGATTATTTAGAAATTGAAGTTCAAAATTACAATAGCGTATTTTCCTCTCCAATGGAAAAATTACGTGTTGGCACTGTTGGAGATAAATCTCTGTATGTATATTTTTCGATAGCACCTTTGATTACAAATAATACAAAAGTGAATAGTCGAATTATGTTATATACTTGGTATAAGGAGAAATAGAGGATGGAAGGTAATGTAACAAATAAGGAGCAAACTTCAAGCTATGCCAAAGACTTTTCTGGTACTCCAAAGCAAATGGAACATCAGAAAGCTATGGTTCATGAAGATCATGATTTTCAATTAAAGATGCAGGAGGCTCAGCATAATCATGAATGCACAATGAAGGATAAAGAGTTGGGACGGATAGGACTGTTCTTTGGTACGGCAGAAAATTCGTCCAAAAATATTTCTGCCTTGATTTGTTTCCTTCTGCTTTCTGCAATTATAGTCATGTCTGGTATTGTTTATTATTTGGATAAAGACAAAGATTTCATAGGAAACTTATGGCAGATGATTTTACCAGTTATCACATTATCTTTGGGTTACATATTTGGTAAGAGGGAATAGGTTTGTATGATGCGCCAGCCGACAAACAATCGCAATTCTCGTGCAAACGAACGCAAAGAAAGTTTACTTTCAATTTGTTGAGTGCAGCCGAGATTCATAGGATAATTCTATTGCGTCAACACTCATCGGCAGCCCTTTAGGGCACAGGCTCCGCTGCCGATACCAAAACTCTGGCAGAGCTATAGCGTCGCCAGTTACATCCCTCTCTTCTGAGGAGAGAGGGCTTGGGTGAGAGGTGGAACCCTCTTTGGAAAGAGGGACAGGGTGATTCGAAAAAAATAAGATAAACAAATAAACATATGGCAGCAAAAAAATTAAGAGATATACGTAAGGAGATGTTTGCAGAAATGGAGCAACGTCTGAATGTGAATAGAAAGCCAGAAGACAGCTTCTTCTATTATCATTCCAGTGAGGACAGAATAGTCCTCTCTCATGCCCTGTTTTGGGTAATGACACAAAACATCAGGGGACATGTTGCCAAAGAAAAGTACTTCTTGCTTCTCCGCCAATACCAAGAGGAAATGCTAAGTGCCTATCTCACGGAATCCGATGAATTTCCTGAGTTGCTGCACTATTGCAATGTCATCTATAATACTCTTCCCATGATACTAAGAGGTGTCTATAATTTCAGCACAGACAAGGACGCACGCCGTCTTGGTGCTATCTGTGTAGTAGCAGGTGGTTATGGTGGGGACATAAAAGAAGAGAAAGCCAATGAGTTGCTAGATGACATCGACTTCTATTACAATAAGGTGAAGTGTCGCAAGATAGAGCAGATGCTTCCGACCTTAAATAAATTAGTAGTTGCAGAACAACAGTCTTGGATGGGTTCAATGTAGATTCCTTTCTTCTACGCAAGATTTTTTGAAAATCTCTTGGTTGTTCCGAAATAAAGTTGTATCTTTGCTTTCTATAAAAATAAAGTAGAATAATAGCATATGTCTAAAGATAATAACAACTTAACAATATTGTCAGGGCAATCAGTACTCTTGCCTTCTCAAAATGAAATTCAAAGGAGAATATATTCTATTCGTGGCGTGCAGGTGATGCTTGATCGTGACCTCGCCCAGCTCTACCAAGTTGAGACAAAAGTTCTTAATCAGGCAGTAAAGCGTAACATGAAGCGCTTTCCTGATTATTATATGTTTCGTTTGACAGAAGAGGAATGGAATAATTGGAAGTCACAATTTGTGACCTCCAATTATATGAGTGAAGATGAAATTCAGGCTATAAAGATGGGAGTCAGACGTCCTCCTTTTGCTTTTACTGAACAAGGTGTAAGCCAATTTTAGATTGTTATGTGAAAAGTCGATTTGCATACCTTTGAGCGTTCACATGATCGTTGGCTTATTATAGACGATATCGTTTATCATTTTGGTGCATCTCTAAAAGATTTAGGCAAGCGTTGGTTTTCTGTCGATATTGTAACAGAACATACAGCAGATGATTTTATTTCGCGCCTGTAAAAGGCAGAATGTTTAAAAAACATCCTCATTCGAGTGGCGACTAGTGCAGAGCGATACTGCAATGAGGAACAATACTACGGCGGGTTACCCGCCCATCTTAAGCAAAGAAAAATAAGCGTTTTACGATTGTCGCTTTACAATCCAAACAATCGTACTGCTTCTACATTTTATAATACTCAATCAAATTATGATTAATTTAAGAATCACTGGTCTTTACAACAGAGGCCAACAGGATGAGTACGTCGAATTGGAAGCAGCGGCACGTTGCGACCTCGAAGGACTCATGCTCGTACGTTATCTCTACAATGCGGAAGGCTTCCCTATTTATAGCCAGGCCCGCCTCTATGAGTTTCCCGATACGAATCTTCGCAAGGGAAACCGAGTTCGTCTCTATTCAGGTTTCACCAAAGAAAAGAAAGTCCGTACTCCAGAAGGAGTAACCTACAACTTCTCTTGGAACCTCGACACCCCAATATGGGACGGCAACCATGTAGAGTGTTACATTATGAGTCCAGACGAGCGAATCGGTTATGCTCCATGCGATCCTATAGAAGACCATGAGTCACCTGCGGAGCGAGGCACTTTCCTACCATTAGGAGAGGAGCTGGGTATGTCATTAGCCAAAGCCATTGTCGAAGGCAATGTGCAGGTGCATGATGAAACCCTAGGTTTTGTACCACTTAAAGTAACCGGTGTTCCCGAAGACGAGAAAGTCTTTTTCGAGAATGGCGACTTTGAAGGTCTCCTCAAGCACATGCAGGAAAAGGGCGAGATAGGAACCGCCAAGCCTTCAAAGAAGACGAAGAAAAGCAAGAAGAGTAAGTAACGTACCGCTCACCTCCCTGCGCCGAAGGTGTGGGGAGGTACTTAAAAGTTTCTCAATAACGATTTTCAAAAAACTGATAGGTGTAATTACTTGTAATATAGTTGTGACACAGTATTGGTGATATACGCAGTTTTTTAGTGAATGTAAAGATATGAAATGTAAATTCGAAAATTCAGTTAATGTGATATTGTTTATTATGTTTAGTTCGGTTCTTGTGACGATTTCATTTAGTGATTGTATGGGAGATTGTCGTAATTCTAATGATAAATCAAATCTTGAACAAACAGAAAAAGATACAATAAATACTGATTCTATTCATAATTAAACATTAGTAATATGAGTGATATAGAGAATACCCAGAATAGTAATCAAAATGTTGCCGTATCTCAGCTTGAAGAAACTTCCGATTCTACAGTTACAGCTTCTACTCAAACTGATAAGGTGAATTCAGCTGAGACACCTGATGTTCCTGATACGCATACTGGGGGTGATGTTAGTGAAGAAGATGAAAAGCCAGAACATAGAGAACATACTAGGAGTAAAATGGCTTTGCTCTTTGTATTAGGCTTTTTTTCTATACTTTTCTTATGTATAGCTTATGCTATAAAAGTAAAAGCATCTCTTAATGAATTGAAAGATATACTTGTAGCAATTATTGGTGCTTTATCTGGTACGTTAGGATTCATTGTAGGTTTTTATTATAAATCGATTAAGGAACAATGAAGATTTTTTTGATAATATTCCAATCTGATGAGGAAGATGTTCGTAATCAGTTAATTGGACGTATTAAGGGATTTGGCTCATGGGCACGAATAAGTAATACAGCCTGGTGTATAAAGTCAGATTGTAAAAATACCGTTGATATTCGGGATTCGTTAAAAGGTTTGTTGACCAATAATAGTGAGCGATTACTAGTTTTAAATATAAGTGATTCTGCATGGGCATCATGTTATATTCCTAAAGAGGTGACTTCATGGTTAAAAGAAACAAACTAGACTTGCCAAATCTTAAGATTCGAGAACAGAGATAATAAGCTTGTGTACAATGGAAAATCCAAAAGTATTTATTTCATATAGCTGGCATCCAGAGAAAAATAAGATTTGGGTGCAGAGACTGGCTGAGCGTTTGATACAAGATGGAGTGAATGTTAAACTTGATGTCTGGGATTTAAAACATGGCCATGACAAATATGTCTTCATGGAACAGATGGTGAAAGATCCAGATATAAAAAAGGTACTCGTAATTTGCAATGAAGATTATGCTCGAAAAGCGGATGATAGGACAGGAGGTGTAGGAACGGAAAGCACGATAATGTCTAGTGATGTCTATTCGTTAGCAGAACAGACAAAGTTCATTCCCATTTTAGCGGAGAAGAAGAATGGTGAACCATGTTTGCCTACATTCTTGAAATCTCGTATGTATGTTGATATGAGTAGCAATGACATCTATGAGTTAGGTTACAATCAGTTGCTCAGAGATATTTATGAAAAGCCTCTTCTTCGAAAACCAGCTTTAGGTAAGATGCCTTCTTACTTGGCAGCAGATGAGCCTGTATTGTTAAGTACGGCACAAGAACAACGAATGCTTAAAGAAAAGGTCGCTGAGAGTACCAATCTGCAGACATGGATAGCAAAGTATTGTGATAAGTTTATTGAGTCTTTAGATCAATTCAAGGTTACATTCAGAGGTGGCAAGACATGCGATTTGATAGAGATGATAGAAAAGAGCATCGCTTCGATGCAAGTTGTTAACAACGACTTTATGACTTTTGTTGAAACCGTGGCTTCTAATTCGGAATGTAATGGCGAGCAATTTGTCGATTTCTTTGAGAAACTTCTTCAGTATTATGAAGATAAAGATATAGAGTTGGCTTCTTCTACGGATTCATGGCATTTATGCAATGATAATTATCGCTTCTTTAATTATGAACTCTTTTTATCATTTACTGCAATTATGTTAAAGCATGAGCGCTTTGATATAATAAAGGAAGTGATAGATACAGATTATTGCATCCTGTCGAATAGATTGGGCAGACAGATAAAAGCATTGAACTTTGCTGAATTTCAAAAGCATAATTATACATTGGATTATTATAAGAATAAAGGTTTTTCATCATCCAGTCAAGTTGCCATTCTAATGAACAATTATGGAGGCGAAAAATTCGATTCTTGGGTAGAAGTCGATATTTTGTTGTATTACTTATCCTTGATATATGGAAAACCAGGAGATAGAATATCTATGTGGTATCCTACATTGAGTATATATAATAGAGCATTTGAAATACTCCCAAAGATAGCATCTATGAGGTATTTTGAAAAGGCTAAGGTAATGTTTGGTGTAGGTGATAAAGATAGTTTCAAAACGTTATTAGTAAGAACAAAGGATGAACTTCAACGTGATGCTTATCACAGAATTCCTAATCTGAAAGAGGGACTTAGTTATGATAAAGTCTGTTCTTTACGTTGAATAAGGCGGTCCCATCCCGCACAACATGGCGAAGACCTTTGATGGTCCGCCAACCTTAGAACGTAGCGGTTCCGAGCACCGAGTAGGGCGGTTACATCCTTCCTTCTGAGGAGGAAGGCTTGGTTAGAGGTGGAGCTCTCCTTGCAGGAGAGACGGAGAGGTAGAAAAAAGCCTTTTTTAATGGTAAAAAAGGACAGGATGATTTTAGAAATTCTTATTTTTAAGAACAAAAGATAAAACGATGAATATAATTAAAACAAATATTGAAGGCGTCCTCATTATAGAGCCACGCCTCTTCCGCGATGCTCGTGGCTACTTCTTCGAGAGCTTCAGCGAGCGAGAGTTTGAAGAAAAGGTTGCTCCAATCCTGGGACACAGTGTTCACTTCTGCCAAGATAACGAGTCTATGAGCAGCTATGGCGTAATGCGTGGTTTGCATTTCCAGCGTCCACCTTATACCCAAAGTAAACTGGTACGCTGCGTAAAAGGTAGAGTGCTTGATGTAGCAGTAGATATTCGCAAGGGCTCCCCTACTTACGGCAAGCATGTGGCAGTAGAATTGACAGAAGACAATCATCGCCAGTTCTTCATCCCAAAGGGTTTTGCTCATGGTTTCGCAGTCCTCTCAGAAACAGCCGTCTTCCAATATAAGTGCGATGAGTTCTATCACCCAGAAGCTGATGGAGGTATCAGCATCCTCGACGATACCCTCGGTATCGATTGGAAAATCCCAACAGAACATGCCAATCTCTCAGAGAAAGATACAAAGCATGCAATGCTGAAAGACTTTGATTCTCCATTCGATATCAACGAGAATTTATATAAGTAAGCAATTCTATTCTAAAAATAAAGAAGCTATGAAAGTAGTACTTTTAGCAGGTGGCTTTGGCACTCGCATTAGCGAAGAAAGCCAGTTTAAGCCTAAGCCAATGATTGAGATTGGCGGAATGCCAATCCTTTGGCACATTATGAAGGAATATTCATATTATGGGCACAATGAGTTTATCATCTGTGCAGGTTACAAACAAGAATACATCAAGGAATGGTTCTCCAATTACTTCCTACACAACAGTGATGTAAGCTTTGATTGGCGCAATGGCAGCAATGAGGTTACTATTCACCAGAGCCAACTGGAGCCTTGGAAGGTGACGGTAGTCGATACAGGCTACAACACCATGACAGGTGGACGTATCAAGCGTGTGCAGAAATATGTGGGTAACGAACCTTTCTTCATGACATACGGTGATGGTGTTTGTGATGTAGATATAGATAAACTCTTAAAGTTTCATCGGCACCATGGTAAGTTAGCTACACTTACAGCTGTGAAGATGAAACAGGATAAGGGAGTGCTTAATATAACAAAGGATAATGCCGTGAAGTCCTTCCGCGAAAAGAATATTACCGATGGAGCACCTATCAATGCTGGTTATATGGTTTTGCAGCCAGAAATCTTTGATTATCTTACAGGTGATGACTGCGTCTTCGAGAAAGCGCCATTGGAACAATTGGTAAAAGAAGGCCAGTTGATGTCATATGTCCATGAGGGATTCTGGCAGTGTATGGATAATATTCGCGAGAAGAATTTGTTGGAGAAGTTGCTGGAAACCAACACGGCACCTTGGAAGAAATGGGAAAGAGAAGTCCCAAAATCATCAATTTTATAAATCAATTAAAAATAAATAATATGGCATTTAATAACGTCTATCAAGGAAAAAAAGTATTGATTACTGGCAATACAGGTTTTAAAGGTTCATGGCTTTCAACATGGCTCACTATGTTGGGTGCTGAGGTATACGGCTATTCTATTGATGTGCCTTCAGAACCTGGAATGTTCAATGTATGTAAATTGAATGATAAGATTCACCATAAGTTTGGAGATATCCGTGACAAAGAGGCAATGAACGCTTATGTGCAGGAAGTGAAGCCAGACTTCATCTTCCATTTGGCAGCTCAGGCATTAGTATTGACTTCATACAAAGATCCATTTGATACAATGACCACAAATGTGATCGGTACAACATCAGTACTCGAAGCAATCAGAAACATTGATTGGAATTGTACCTGTGTATTGATTACCTCAGACAAGGCATATAATAATGTAGAATGGATCTGGGGCTACCGTGAAACTGATGAGGTTGGTGGCAAGGATGTTTACTCAGGTTCAAAGGGTGCAGCAGAATTGGCAATCCGTTGCTATTGGTATTCTTTCATTCAGAACATGCCAAATATCAAGATGGGTGTGGCTCGCGCTGGTAATGTCATCGGTGGTGGTGATTGGGCTAAAGACCGTATCATAGTAGATTGTGTCAAGGCGTTCTCTAAGGGAGAAACTGTAGAAATCCGTTGTCCTAAGGCTACCCGTCCTTGGCAGCATGTATTGGAACCTCTGAGTGGTTATCTTACTTTGGGACAATATCTCTATGAGAACAAGTCGGAAAATGGAGAGGCATACAATTTTGGTCCACGTGCAGAACAGACAAAGACTGTGTTCGAGTTGACGCAGGATTTGGCAGAAGAATGGGGATTGGATAAGGAGAAAGCATCTAAGCTGACCGGTAATGTTCCTTTCAAGGAGGCTACCCTTTTGAAATTGAACTGTGATAAGGCTCTTGCTTATCTCAATTGGCATTCAACTTTACATTATGAGCAGTGTGTACATATCATTGCAGAGTGGTACAAAGCATTCTATGAGGGCAAAAACGTAGATATGTTCGATTTGACCAAGAAGCAGATTGAATATTATACTAAGGAAGCTGAAAGTCAGAACTTAAATTGGACAAAATAATATGATAGAAGGAGTAGAATTACATCCGATGAAGCACATTGCTGTTCCTAAGGGTGATATATTTCATGCCATTCATAGTACAGATGAAGGATATGTTGGTTTTGGAGAAGCTTACTTCTCTGAAATCAAACATGGCATGGTGAAAGGCTGGAAGCGCCATAATCGTATGGTGCTGAACATCGTTGTACCTGTTGGTGCTGTAAAGTTTGTTGTTTACGATGACCGTGAAGGCAGTAAGACAAAAGGACAGTTTGAAGAGATTATCCTTTCACCAAAGGATAATTACCAGCGTTTAACGGTTCAGCCAGGTCTCTGGATGGCTTTTGCAGGAGCAGGTGAGGGCACATCTATGCTGATGGATATTATACCGGAAGTTCATGATGATTCAGAGGCATCAAGGGTTGATTTGTCAGAGATTCCTTATAATTTCAACGTATGAGAATACTGATTACTGGAGCTACAGGGTTCGTTGGCAAGACTTTGATACCTTATCTCATTAGTAAGGGTATGAAAGATTTAGTTCTTTTAGTCCGAAATCTAGATAAGGCAAAGACTTTGTTTGGCAACGAATCTGTAGAAATGATAACTACCCAGTCTTCTGATTGGATGGAGCAAGTAAAGAATGCTAACCCAGATGTTACTTTGCATCTGGCAGCGTTCTTCACTGGTCGTCATGATTATGAGAATGTAAATAAACTGGTGGAAGCCAATATCTCGTTTACCACATTTTTGTTGGAGGCATTGAGTAATACTCAGTGTCAGTACTTCATCAACATAGGTACATTTTCAGAATTCAGATATGGAGATGGGGAATATCATCCTAACAACTTGTATTCTGCAACAAAAACTGCAGAACGTCCAATCATCCGATATTATCAATCCATTTCTAAGTGGAATTGGATTAATGTTGTTGTCTATTCTCCTTATGGTAGATATAATGCCTATAAGAAGGTGATAGATTACATGATTGATTCTTTTTCTGCCAGCGAGCCAGTTGATTTTACAATGGGTGAACAGATTCTTGATTTCATTCATGTTGATGATATGGCTGATTTCTTCTATACATTGATACAGAAACTTCCAGAATTGAAAGATTCTTATTATCAGTTCCATTTAGGTACAGGTAAAGGTCATTCTATAAGAGAGGTGGCATCTAAGATGGAAGAGATTTGGGGACAGAAAATGAATGCAAACTGGGGTGGTAGAGCTTATTCTCAGCAAGACATTATGCATGCAGTAGCACCGATTGTGCAGAATCAACAACTTTTGAACTGGAAATCAAGAATTGATTTAGAAGATGGTTTAGAAATTTTAAAGAACGATTATAAACTTAATGGATAAAATTTTAATCTTAGGAGCTGGCATCTCTGGTCTCGGAGCAGCTTATTCCTATAAACAAAAAGGGTATTCTCCTATTATTCTGGAGAAGGATGAAACTTATGGAGGTCTCTGTGGTAATTTTGTTATTGACGGTTTTAGGTTTGACAGATTTGTGCATTTTTCCTTTGCAAAAGAAGAGGAAGTATTGAAGATTTTTAATTCATCTGCTGGTAACATCATTACTCATATCCCTAATCCTTACAATATCTATAACAGAAAATGGATTAAGCATCCTGCCCAAAATAATCTGTTTCCATTGGATGAGCAAGAGAAAAAGAAAATCATAGACGATTTTTTGGCTCGTCCACAAGTAGATATGTCTCAAATTACCAATTATGAGCAATGGCTAAGAATGCAGTTTGGAGATTACTTTGCCGAACACTTCCCAATGGTTTACACCAAAAAGTATTGGATGTGTAAAGCAAAGGATTTGGAAACCAAATGGGTAGGTCAGCGAGTATATCAGCCTTCCGTAGAGGAAGTAATCCAAGGCTCAAAGACGGCTGATACGCCAGTTACCTATTATGCCAAGGAAATGCGATACCCTAAAACGGGTGGCTATAAGCATTTCTTTAGCTCTTTGGCTGAGAATGCGGATATCCGCTATCATCAGAAAGTGGTAATGATAGATGTAGAACGAAAAGTTGTTAAGACGGAAGATGGAAAAGCATACGAATATGATAAATTATATTCGTCTATTCCTCTTCCTGAATATGTTCACTTGTTATCTTCTATTCCAACTCATGTGACTGAAGCTATCGGAAAGTTGAAATGTACCTCAGGTTATCATGTGTCTATCGCATTGAAGACCAAGAATATTCCACCATATCTTTGGTGGTATATCTATGATGAGGACATCTTGGCTGCTAGAGTCTATTCACCATCTTTGAAGTCTCCAAAGAATGCCCCCGAAGGATGTTCTTCACTTCAAATGGAAGTATATTGCAAGGAAGGTGAATATACAGAGCAACAGTTGTTGGATGGAACTGTTGGAAAACTTGTAGAGTTGGGAATTATCAAGCAAGAAGACATTCTCTTTGCTCATGTTGGTTTCGAGAAATATGCCAATGTGGTTTTTGATCATCAGATTTATGAGAATAGAGAAATCGTGAGAGACTATATGATGTCATTAGGAATCGAACCTATAGGACGATTTGGAGAATGGGGATATCTCTGGAGTAACCAGAGTTTGTTGAGTGGAATGAATAGTGTAAAATGATAGTATGGCTGAAATCAGAAAAAATAAAGCTTATATTATCTGGGCGATAGCTATGCAAAGTGAGGTCGTACGAACAAATGTTGCGCACAAGTGACATATATCAAGAGTTTGAAAAATAAACATTTTATATAAAACTTACATGAGAAATCAAGTGAAACTATTACTTATGTTGCCTTTTTTGTTTTGGGCAATGTTGGCTAATGCTGAAAGTAATCTGAAGGATTCTCCCTTTTCTGCAAGTTTGGAATTGTCCACAAAGTATATGTGGCGTGGTATTGAATACGGAACAGCCCCTACGGTATTTCCAATGATTGGCTATAATACGCATGGATTCAATGCATTCGCTATGGGAGGTTATGCCATTGATGGTAGTCATCAGGAAGTCGATTTAGGTGTATCTTATACTACTAGTGAGTTTACTATTGGTATTTCTGATTACTATTATCCTTCTTCCGTAGGTGAAAAAGACCAGTACTTCAAGTTGAGCAATCGCGAGACGGGACATTGGGTTGAGGCTTACGCGACATGGGCTGGAACAAAGGTTCCTTTGTGGGTAACGGTATCTACCTATATTTTTGGAGCAGACAAAAATACTGATGGAAAGCAGATGTATTCTTCGTATGCTGAGGTTGGTTACACCCACTCCTTTACTGAAGATAATAATATCGCTTTATGTGTAGGAGCCAATTTGAATAAGGGTTTTTATACAAACAATCAAAGTGGATTCAATGTGGTAAATATCAATGCCAAATATAGCACGGCATTCAAGTTTGGTAACTTCAAGCTACCAGTCAGTGCCAGTTATGTACTGAATCCTTACAATAATAAATCATACTTTACGATGTCACTTTATTTCGGACTTTAATGAAAACAGCGGTTATTTTATCGGCCAGGAAGGATAAGGATACAGAAATACCTTATCCTTTGAAACCTTATTACGAAAATTCTTGTTTGATAGATAGAACCATCGAGGCTTTGACAGCTCTCAACTATGACAATATTCTCTTAGTAGTAGGGGGGCAAGCTCAACTATATCAGCGATACGCATCAGAGACAGTACGTCTGGTATTGAATCCAGACTTTAAGTTTACTTCTTCAATGGGTTCGCTTGCTATGGCTGCACCTTATATCAAGGATGATTTCCTGTTGGTAGAGGGCGATACATTCTATGAATATAAGGTACTGAAAGAACTTTCTGAGACAAAAAACGAAAATTGCTTTGCCATTACGGAAGAGTCTGGTAGTGGGGACGAGGCCTTTGTTGAAACTCGCAGTGGATATATCACCAAGATAAGCAAGGACCGTCATCAGATATGTAATTTCGAGGGTGAGCTATTGGGTATCGTCAAGATTTCCAAGCACTCTTTTGACCGAATGATGAACAAGTGGAAAAACAGCAATAATCCTTATCTCAACTATGAGTACTTGCTGTTTGATTCTACTGATGTTTTGGACAGGCCTTATATCAAGTTTACCAATTTGATTTGGGGAGATGTGGATTGTGAAGAAGATTTCAATAAGCTTCGCAACTATATCTATCCTAAGCTTCGCAGAAAGGAAAATCCGTTTGATTACGAAAACTTGATTTCATACCTAAAGGTTATTTTCCCGAACGAACAGATTGAGAATGAGGTGAAGATAAGTCAGATTGGCGGTATGTCAAACAAGAACTTTAAGGTTACCAAGGGCGTATATGAATATGTTCTTCGTGTACCTGGCATTGGTGCAGAAGGTATGGTGGTGCGAAGCAATGAGGAACAAAATTCCTTACAAGCTTGCAAGATGGGTATAAATCCTCCAATCAGATACTTCAATTCAGAGACAGGTATCAAACTTGCAGACTTTGTAAAGAACGCAGAGACATTGAATAGGGCGACCATTCAGCGACCATCAAACATGAAGAAAATAGCCAATATCTTCAGAACCTTACATCATTCTCATGTTCGCTTTGGTAATGAGTTTAATGTGTTCAAGGAAATATTGAACTATGAGTATTTGCTGGAGAAAGCCGAAGGCAAAATGTATGAAGGCTATGAACCCATAAGAAAAAAGGTCTTTCAACTAGAAGATTATCTGAACCAATTAGGGGTATCAGTAAAGCCTTGTCATAATGATCTCGTAGCCGAGAATTTCTTGAAGGCAGAGGATGGAACTATCTATCTGATAGACTGGGAATATTCAGGAATGAATGATCCTATGTGGGATATAGCTGCCTTATTCCTGGAAAGTAATTTTACTGATGAAAGCAAGGATTATTTTCTCAGCCATTATTTCGTTGGCTATGAACCTGAGAATGCCAGAAAGAAAATATTGGTATATCAGATATTGATGGATTATTTGTGGGCCGTATGGACTTGTATCAAGGAAGCACAGGGAGATGATTTCGGTACTTATGGTATGGATAGATATACCCGAGCAATTGAAAATTTAAAGAAAATAGATTTATAGAAATGGAAAGAGAGAATTTGAAAGGTAGAATTGATTGGATTACAACATTGATTCCTTTTGTCATAGTTTTGGCAATGATGTTGGTATTTATGTTAATTCCTTCTCAGTCGAAATTATTTGTTGATACCCTGCGTGGTTTCTTTGGTGATACTATTGGCATCTATTATGTCATCCTTGGATTGGGATGCGTATTGTTATCATTATATTTGGCTTTCAAGGACAAATATGGTCAGATTAAGTTGGGTAACATCGATAAGCCTGTTTATAGTAACTTTGCTTGGGGTACGATGATATTTACTTCAACCATGGCTGCTGATATCATGTTTTATTCATTGATAGAGTGGGCTTTGTATGGTGCAGAACCTCATGTGGCAGAACTCGGTAAGATGCAGCTTTGGGCACCGACCTTCCCGTTGTTCCATTGGGGACCTTTAGCGTGGGGATTCTATGTGGTACTTGCTATCAGTTTTGCTTTTATGATGCATGTTCGCAAACGAGAGAGACAACGTTTCTCAGAAGCAGTGCGTCCTCTGATAGGTGACAGAGTGGATGGCCCTTGGGGTAAGTTAATTGATATAGTTGCAGTCTTCGCAATGGTTTGTGCAACTGCTACAACATTCTCTTTGGCAACTCCTCTTTTGGCTTCAGCCTTGGCTTCTGTGTTTGGCATTTCAACTAGTGTTACGCTTACTATAGGTATTCTGCTTTTGATATGTGCAGTCTATACTATCACAGTATTGTTGGGCATGAATGGAATTTCCAAATTGGCATCATTCTGTTCATATATGTTCTTTGCCATCTTGTTTTATTTCTTGTTCTTGGGTGGAGAAACAAGGTATATAGTAGAGACCGGATTCCAATCTTTAGGCAACATGGTTCAGAACTTCATCGGACTCTCAACTTATATGGATCCGTTGCGAGAGAACAACTTCCCACAGACATGGACTATTTACTACTGGGCTTATTGGTTGGTTTGGTGTATTGCTACCCCATTCTTTATAGCTCTTATCAGTAAGGGAAGAACTATCAAGAACCTTGTCTTTGGTACATTTGGCTGGGGACTTGCAGGAACTTACATGTCATTTATCATTTTAGGAAACTATGGATTGGCTCAACAGCTGAAGCATGGACTTGATGTTACAGGCTATATATCAAATGGAGGTGAGATGTATCAAGCTATTTTGAAGATATTTGGTACATTACCTTTACCAGAGGTAGCATTGATACTATTGGTTATCACGATGATTGCTTTCTACAGTACTACATTGGATGGTATTACGTATGTGGCATCTTCTTATAGCTATAATCAAATCTCTGCTGATGAGGAGCCAAGCAGAAAGATTAGAGCGGTATGGAGTATCATGCTCATCTTGTTCCCTATTGGATTGTTGTTTGCCGAGAATACGCTTTACAGTTTGCAGTCTGTGACAATCATTGCTGCATTCCCAGTGGGTATTCTTTTGATACTGATAGTTTGGAGCTTCTTTAAAGATGTGAAGAATTATTTGAACGAAAAATAATATTTAGATATGAACGCTATTATATTGGCAGCAGGTATGGGAACACGCCTGCGCCCTTTGACAAATGACCGGCCAAAATGTTTGGTCGAAGTAAATGGTATCCCTATGGTGGAACGCCAGATACAATTCTTGAAAGAGAAAGGTATTGAGGATATAACTCTGATTTCAGGATATAAGGCTGAAGCCTTGGATTTCTTGAAAGAAAAGTATGGTGTAGATATAGTCTTTAATGACAGATACGATTCTTGTAACAACATCAATTCCTTGTATATCGTTAGAGATAGATTCCATGACACATACGTGATGGAAGGCGATGTTTATATGGATAAGAATGTATTACTATCCGAAGTTTCCCAATCTACCTATTTCGCCAAAAAGAAAAAATATGAGAACGAATGGGGATTGGAAGTAGATGAGAACAACAAACTTGTGAAGATAAACATCGGTGCAGGTAATGGCTTTCTGATGAGCGGCATCTCTTATTGGAAGGCTGACGATTGTAAGAAAATTATAGCTCATATGGAAGAGGTATATGCCAATAAGGAATATACCAATCTCTATTGGGACAACATGGTCTTGGATATCTATCCTGAGCTAGATATTCATGTGAAGGAGATAGATGGAATCTATGAGATAGATACGCCCGAGGAATTGTTAAATTTAATTAAGCTCTTAAAATGATAAAAATGGAGAAAATAACATATCCTTATAAGGAAAATAAGTCTATGTTTCAAGTGCAAAATCACATGAATGATTTTGATGATGTTGAAAGTGTTTTATTGTTTAAACATGATTCAGAAGTAGAGAAACCTTTGGTCTCAATATTGATTCCGGTTTATAATGCTGCTTACTTTGATAATGCTTTACTTAGTGCATTAAATCAGGATTTTGTATATCCTTATGAAATCGTAATTGTTGATAATCAGAGTACCAATAGTGAAGGAATATTGGAGTTCGTAAAAAAAACAAACAGCCCGAAAGTAAGACTCTTTAAAAATTCTGAGAATATTGGAATGTTCGGGAATTGGAATCGTTGCATTTGGTTAGCACGTGCTCAGTACATATCTTTTTTACATGCAGATGATGAGTTTGTGCCGCAAACTTTGACAAGAATTTGGAATGCACATGTTAAATTAAATAATGATTCTGTGATTGTAGGCCGCTATATCACAATAGGCAAAAACGGGAAAGAATTAGAGAGGTATCATCGTTATAAGGGGTTATTATTTCATTCAAAAGAAATGTATAAAATAGGAAAAATCGGTATATTTTTTGATGATTCTTGTAATGGATGTTCAGCTTTAATGTCTAAAGCTGCCTTGCTTAAAATTGGTGGGTATAATCCTAATTTCTATCCAAATGGTGATCGTGTATTAATGACAATGATGTGGCATGCTTGTGGAATGTATCGTATTAATTTTATAACTAGACGGGAAACACAAGCTATATCGACATCTACACAGATTCATAACTTTGCAGAGAGTATTTATTATTTCAATATGAATTTTATAAATACTTTTTGGAATAGAAATGCGCCACTTAAAAAAGTTGTGTCATACTTTATTTACAAAAGAATAAAAGCATTTGATTTTAAGCAAAAAATGAACTTTTCTCTTTTTTGTGGAAAAATTATTTATAGATTAAGAGCATTATATTTTTATATGGTTGATAAAACTTTAATATGGAAGTAAAAATCTCGAAAAAAGATATAGCTTGGTCCTATATCGCAAATTTTTTTAATTTGGGAGCCAATCTTTTGGTTTTACCTGTAATTTTAAATAGGCTAAGTGCTACGGAAATAGGTATGAATTATATCATGCTATCTGTCGGTGCTCTAGTCTCTATTGTTGATATGGGCTTTTCTGAATTGTGTGGAAGATCTTTAACTTATGTTTTGAGTGGTTCCAAGCATATTCTCAAAAAAGGTGTTGATGTTGGTGAACGTAGTAATGTTGATTTCTATTTGTTAAGATGCGTTATAGAAACGGCAAAGTTTATTTATAGACGCATTTCTCTATTTACATTAATAGCTTTATTGACATTAGGTACTGCTTATATGTATAAAATCACTCATGGTTTTAGTAATGTTCAAAATTCTTTATTGATTTGGATTTTGTATTCCGTATCATGTAGCTTAAATTTGTATTTTATTTATTATGGAGCACTTTTAAGAGGAACTGGAAAAATTCAAGAAATGCAGAAAGCAATAATGTACAACAAAATAGTATATATTATAATATGCTTTATTTTGTTGTTTTGTGGATTAGGTTTGCTAAGTGTGGTTATTGCGAATTTAGTGTCTCCTTTTGTCGGTAGATATTATTCCTATAAGAAATTCTATACTAAATATATCTTAGAGAATACTGCTAACATAGTCGTTAAAAAAAATGACATTCATGAAACATTTTCTGCTTTATGGCAAAATGCAAAATTATTTGGCTTGACAATGGTTGGTAGTTATGCATGTTCCGAAGCAGGGGTTTTTATTTCAGGATTGTTTCTTCCAATGGAGAAAGTTGCGTCTTATGGATTAATGGTGCAATTGTATGGTGTAGTAAGAACAAATGCTGAAACATTCTTTCATTCTAATAGCCCTTATTTTTGTTCTATGTGGGCAAAGAATAATAATGATTTGATTATAAGAAGAATGTCTTTGTCAATAATGATATTGATTTGCATATATGTAATTGGCGGAGGAGGATTAACTTTGTTTGGAGCATGGGCATTGGAATTAATTCATTCTAATACAGCTCTTCCTTGTATGAGTTTGATGCTGTTTTATTTATTGGAGGGGCTTTTGCATTCTAATCATTCTATTTTTGCTACACTTATAGTAACAAAAAATGAAGTTCCTTTTGTGAAGTCTTCTTTAGTAGCTGGTGCGTTCATTATATTATTAAATATAATATTCCTAAAATATTTTAATTTAGGTATTTGGAGTTTGGTCTTGTCCCCTTTTCTTGTAGATTCATGCTATAATCATTGGAGATGGCCAATGTGGGTTCTTACTGATTTAAAAATTACTCCTTTTCTAATGTTAAGGATAGGGTACAAAGAATTAGTGTTAAAAATTAAAAACATAAAGTAAAATGGCAAAACATCATTATATTACTTGTACAGGTTTTGGAGGTACAGGTTCTAGTGTTATTTCTGATTTAATGAAAGAATTTGAAAATGTAAAAAGTTGTGGAGATTCGTATGAATTAAGTCTGGCTTTTCAAATTGATGGTATTTCGGATTTACAGCATTATATCGTTGATGACTTTGAAAGAAATAAAGTTGCTGAAGCAATTTATAGATTTCGTAAAATGACTGGAGAGTTATCGAAAGAATATAAGACGGTATTCCCTAATTTTGAAGATTTGATTTCAAAATATTTGCAAAGTCTTGTTGACGTTGATTTTATGGGTGCAAATGTCTTTCATCCTTTAAGGTATAATAAATTTATACGTTTTTTCTATTATGATTTACCGTTGCGTGTACAGAATAAAATATTAAAGCTTTTACCTCGAAAAGATTCTTATGAAAGGACTCCTTTATTGAAGAAATACCTTCCTATAGAAATTAGTATGGGGGGCAATCGTTTCTTTACAGCAACAAAGGAACTTTATGCTGATATATTAGATTCTTTTGATAAAGAGAATAAGTATGAGTATTTGTGTTTTGATCAGTTAGTGCCTGCATATAATTTTTGTCGTTACGAAAAGTACTTTTCTAATATTAAAATAATACTTGTAGACAGAGATCCTCGTGATTTATATCTTTTAAATGAGCTTTTTTGGCATGAGGCATGGATACCTAGTGCCGACATAGAATGTTTTATAAAATGGTATCTTATTTTACGTAAAAATAAAGAACAAGATTTAAAATCTTCTGATTCTGTCTTGTTTTTACAGTTTGAAGATGCTGTGTATAAATATTCGGAAACTATACCTAAAATATTGGATTTTATTGGATTAAGTGAAGAACAGCATATTAGCAAAAAACAATTTTTTAATCCAGAAAAGTCAAAGAATAATACAAGGTTGTGGCTGAAATTTAATGTGCGAAAAAATGAGATATCTAGAATTGAACATGAACTTTCACAATATTGCTATCCTTATGATTTATAAAGTATGGAAGGTGTTTATATAATTTTGACAGTGTTGTTTGCTGGGCTAATATTAATATATAAGGGATTTGATCGTTTCTTACTTTTTATTATTGGCATAACATTCCTACCCTATGGATTTTACTTAGCTGATAATATCTCGTCAGCGCGAGTGCTTAATGTCGCATTTTGGCTGTCAGTATTGGTCTCTAATAAAGATAGGAATAGGCTACTACAAATTCCTTGCAAACATACTGTGCTTTTTCTACTCTTATCTTTTATTTTAACAGGGCTTTTTGATGACCGCTTTAACTTTGTGATAGGTAGTTTTAAGGGATTTTTAGCTTTTTTTGAAACGTTTGGATATATGCTTTTGGGGTATATTTCATTTTATGATAACAAAGAACTACAGCTTGTCAAATGTCTTAAAAAACTATCTTTTATAGTTTGCGTATATGCCTTATTATGTGTAATCTTAGGTAGTGACCCTCTTAATACAGCAATAGGATTTAGTGACTCTTTGAATGATGATAGAGGCAGAGTTGCTTCTTTTTATTATAATTCCCATATTGCAGGTTTGGCAGAGTCAGTCTGTTTGTTAATAATGCTTTATGTAAGACTGAAGTATAAAACAAGGTGGTTTGATAATGTTCTAATTGGCTTGTTGATAATAGCATTGGTCCTTACAAAATCCAGGTCAGCATTGTTGGATTTTATGGTTGGAGCTAGTGTCTTGTACTATTTTTTTATAGCAAGCAGTAAAACTAAATTTAAGTATGTTCTTGCCGCATGTAGTGTTTTGGCTGTTATTTACATACTTTTTGGCTCTACAATTGAAAGTAAATTTGGTGATGCTTTCCTAGAAGATGGAGGTAAAACTGGTGGTAGTAATATGGCTATGCGTATGCAACAGTTATACTATAGCTATCAGTTATTTCTTAAAAATCCACTATTTGGTAATGGCATTAATTATTTTTGGGATGTGATTGCTGCTGAAAATGGATTTTTGAGTAGTATGTTAATGGGAGCAGAAAGTTATATTTTTATATTACTTATAGAAAGAGGGCTGATACAAATTATAGCGAATATCGTATTTTTTACGTGTATTTATAGATATATGTATAGGCAAAAATGCTTAGAAAGTTATTTGGCTATTGCTATATTAACGGCATTCTTGGTGAATTCAATTGTTACAGGAAATTTATATAAGTGGCCTTTTGCTATGCTCTATATAGGTTTTTATCTAGGATATTTACAGATTAAAAGGAAAAAAATACAATGATAAATTTTTCAGTTGTTATTCCGTTGTTTAATAAAGAAGACTATATCTATGATACTATCCAGTCTGTACTTCAGCAAACTTATTCGGATTATGAAGTAATTGTTGTAAATGATTCTTCGACTGACAATAGCTTGGAAGTAGTAAACTCTATAGATAGTTCTAAAATTAAGGTGTATACAATACCAAACTCGGGGGTCTCTGAAGCGAGAAATTATGGTTTAGCAATGGCAAATTATGAAATAATTGCTTTTCTTGATGCCGATGATACATGGAGTTCTGATTATCTGCAAGAAATGGCTTCACTTATCGAAAAGTACCCTGATGCAAATATGTTTTTCTCTGGGTATTCAATACAAAAAAGAGATGGTGAAATCTATGTTAATCATTTATTTGGGCTACCTGATTATGGAGAATTGACTGATTATTTTAAACTATCATATTTACATGGTCTTTCAATTAATATAACTAGTGCAACATGTATTAGAAAGTCTATTTCAAATGAAATTCCTTTGTTTCGAAAAGGTATAAAAAGAGGTGAAGATATAGACTTGTGGTTGAGAATTGCCTTGAGATACAAAATTGCATTTTGCAATAAGTCATTGATGACTTATAAAGAAGATATATCCTCTAGCTTGTCAAATAATTATACATGTTCTAATGAAGAATTCCCCTATATTGAATGGTTAAATTTTGATTCAAAGAGTTCATATTTTTATAAATATGTAGTTCTTGTTATATATATGTTTTCAAAATCAGCATATTTGGCTGGAGACTTCCGAGCATGTTATGAATATTTGTTGAAGATATGGAATGTATCCTTTTCAACAAAGTGTTTAAAGCGTATTTTTTTATTAGTAATGTCGTTTTTGAGAAAATAGTATGAAGCTGTTGTATTTTTTAACCCATATTACCAATAGTGGTGGGATGGAGCATATTGTTATTGACAAAATAAACTATTTGGCCAACCATGGATATTATGTGTCTTTAGCTTATTTTGGAACATATGATGATGATTCGTTTTTTCCTATAGACGAAAAGGTTAAACGAATTCCTATAATTCAAAAAAAAGATATAAAATCCTTTCGTGGCAAGTTAGTCTTGGCATTTGGACTTGTTACCAAACTAAAAGAAATTATACGGATAGTAAATCCAGATGTTATAGTAAATGCAAATGCAAACACTATTAGTTGGATACTTCCTTTCATACAGAGAAATATTCCCAAAATAGTTGAACTTCATTTTTCATATGATGGGTTACGTCTGATGAATAAAGAATTATACTCAAATAATAAAGTAAAAGCATTTGCAAATAATATGATTCGTTCATTCTTTTATCCATTATACTCTAAGTGTATACTTTTAACAGAGATAGATAAAAAGAAATGGGGATTTAAAAATGGTTTAGTCATTCCTAATTTTACAAGTCTTAGAGTGTACAAAAGATCAAATTTAGGAACCAAGAAAGCAATATGTGTAGGGCGTTTAGATTATGTAAAGAATATCGACTTACTAATTGAATCATGGAAAATTGTAACAGACCGATACCCTGATTGGCATTTGGACGTTTGGGGTAATGGTCCATTAAAGGATGAACTTCAAGAAAAAATTGATAGGTTAAAATTGGCTAAAAATGTAAAATTATGTGGCGTTACGAATAATTTGACTAATATATATCCTGATTATTCTCTATTTGTTTTGCCTTCAAGATATGAAGGTTTTCCGTTAGTATTAGTAGAAGCCATGAATTTTGGACTTCCATGTATCGGCTTTGATATTTCGGGAAATTTAGCAGTGATTCAAGACAGAAAAAATGGAATCATTGTTAAAGAAAGGACCAAAGAGAAGTTGGCAGATTCAATATGTGAACTGCTGTCATCAAACAAAATGTTGGAATTGTATTCTAAAAACGCAGTTGCTTCGGTACAGAAATTTGAAAAGGAGAATGTTATGCAAATGTGGATGAAACTTTTTAAAACTATAGTGTATGAAAATTGCAATTGATTTAACACCTCTCTATGGTCGTAAACGGACAGGCGTAGAGATGTATGCTATAGACCTATATCGGGCTTTATTGACGAGTGAGAATCAGATAATTCCAATATTCCATGTGCAGAACGAACTGGATGATAATCCGAATGCGGTAATTATACCAGAAAGCAATCGTCTGTTGTTGGAAAATATAAAACTATCTAAGTGCATAAGAAAGATTGCACCTGATATTGTGTTATTTCCGATTTTTCCTCCTCCGGTTGATTTGAAGTGGGGCTTTAAAGGAAAGGTTTATCCTACTTTTCATGATTGTGCGTTCTTGAAGTATCGTAAAACTTTGAATTTTGCGGCTAAATATTATCTTACTCCCAAGGCATTATGGTCGCTCAAATGGATAGATGGTATTATTACGATATCTGAATCTGAAAAGAGACAGTTTGCAGAATATACAAATACACCTATATATAATTTGGGTGAGAATATTGCTATCAGCTTTAAGGGTGTTTCCGAAAAAGTAAATATTAAGCTTATTGATAAGTGGAATTTGCAACCAAATTCTTACTTTATATCGGTTTCTACAATTGAACCCCGTAAGAATTTCAAGTATCTTCTCAGGGTATTAGCTCCAATTCTAAAAGAAAAAAAAATGAGACTGGTTTTAGTTGGAAGAAAAGGATGGGGGCAAGATGAGGAGTTAAAAGTCCTTATAGATCAAATGAAGGATTATCTGATATTTACAGAATATGTTACAGAGGAAACTTTGATTACATTATATCATTATGCTTACGCTTTCGCATTGCTTTCTCTAGACGAAGGCTTTGGTAGAACTCCTTTTGAAGCTGTAGCATGTGGATGTAAGCGAATTATTTTAAGCGATATTGAAATCTTTCACGAAACTTTCGATGGCAATGCTACATTCCTGCCATTAGGAAATGAGGAAGAGGCAAGGGAAATTATGTTAAAAAATAACTACAAAGAAGTGAGCAATAGTTTCCAGATTCCATTTCATGTGATGGAGGATAGAATAAAGATACTATTTAATTGACAATATACGACTAGTAGGGAAAGCTTGAGACTATTTATTAAGCTACTTTTCATCTTGAGTGAGTACCTATTAGTTGTTTAAAAATTATCTTCTGTGATAAATCAAATTCATTCAGATATTCAAATCATAATCATGGCCGGCGGTGTAGGTAGCCGCTTCTGGCCTATGTCAACACCCGATTACCCAAAGCAGTTCATTGATGTGATGGGTGTCGGCCGTTCCCTCATACAATTGACAGTAGATAGATTGAAGCCAATCTGTCCTGTCGAAAACATGTGGGTAGTGACAAACGAAAAATATATCAGCATTGTCAAGGAGCAAATCCCTGATATGCCAGTAGATAACATATTAGCAGAGCCGGAGGCTCGCAATACCGCTCCATGTATTGCTTATGCCTGCTGGAAGATCCAGAAGAAGCATCCTGATGCTAACATCGTGGTGACACCATCCGATGCCCTGGTGATCAACACCTCGGAGTATCAGCGAGTGCTCAGCAAGGCATTGAGCTATACTTCCGATAAGAACGCCATCGTTACCATCGGTATCAAGCCAAGCCGCCCGGAAACAGGCTATGGCTATATAGCCTCAGCAGAGCCAACATCAGTAGATGAAATCTACAAGGTTGAGGCTTTCAAGGAAAAGCCAAACCTGGAGACTGCAGAGCAATACCTTGCTGCTGGCAATTACTATTGGAATGCCGGAATCTTCGTATGGAACATCGATACCATCAGCAAGGCAATCCAAACCTTCCAGCCTCAGCTTGCCAGCATCATGAACGAGATGGCACCTTCTTTCTATACCGAACAGGAGAAAGAGGTAGTCGGCAAACTCTTCCCTACCTGCGAGAAGATAAGCATTGACTATGCTGTGATGGAGAAGTCGAAGGAAATCTATACCTTGCCAGCCGAGTTCGGCTGGAGCGACTTAGGCAGCTGGGGCAGTCTCCGAACCTTGCTTCCACAGGATGAGGCTGGCAATGCCAAGGTAGGCAAGGACATTCGCTTGTATGAATGCAAAAACTGCGTGGTCCATGCAGCCGATGAAAGCAAGGTGGTAGTTCAAGGATTGGATGGCTATATCGTAGCCGAGAAGCACGGGCAACTGCTTGTTTGCTCTTTGAAAGAGGAACAGAGAATTAAAGAGTTTGGGAAATAGCAAAATCTCATGTCACTTATTGTTCTCATTGAATCTAGTTGTTTTAAGCTTTGTTTCTTAGTTATCAAATGCAAAGAAATCGTTGATAGTTTTTTTAAAATTATGTAATTTCAAAAGTTATGTATAGACTACAAAATATTAAAGAAGGTATTTATAATCTTGTTTATATTACCTTTTTGCATGGGACTCCTTCCTATTCACAAGATGCAATAAGAAAAGCGATCGATCTTTTTATTGATTTTCTTAATACAAAGTCTGGAAATGAAAATTTGCATGGGCTTTCAGTTGCAATATTTAGTGCATTACAAGAGTTGCTTGTTGATAAGATTTATTCAATCAATAATCTTGATATTTTAGCAACAAAGTTAGAACCTTTTTGTCGTAAGGTCTTGATGTTAAAGGATGGCAAAACTTATGAAGAGCTTTCTCATATTAATTTAGCCCCTTTACTCAAACAACTTCATTTAAACACAAGCCTGTCATCACAAGTTAGAGCCACAGATTATCCTATATTAAATGAGGCAAATTTGGATAGTTTTAAAGGTTGTCAAGAATATCTTTATTCCATAGCTATAGCTTATGTAAAGCGTAATGATATACATAATGCAGCGTTACTTGATTTTGCAGAAATAGCAGTACTCTTAAAACATATACTTGTTGTTTATTTATATGTTGTTTTAGTTCATAAAAACATAGTTGCAAGAGAAATTCAAGCTAATGGAGGTGTTGCTATAGATGACGAGACGAATTTAAAACAGAAATTGTTATTTGATTTTTTCAACTATGGGGATACTTCAACGGAGCTAAAAAAGCAGATAGTTAATGCTTATATTGAAAATTATTTATACCAACATCCCCAGAGCTCGATTTCAACCTTAGTTGAGGATTCTACAGGATTTTTTAAGAATGCTTTTACCAAAGATTTCTTTGAAAGGCAAATTGACCGGTTAAGGGGAAAAGGACAAATTGTTCCACAATCATCTGAGCCGATATCGTTATCTAATGATTTTAAAAATAAAATTACACAAATACATAGAGACTATCTGGATAATCAACAAAATTTTTATTTGATTTTCGATGAGCTTTTAAGCAAATATCATATAGAAGATAAGAGAAATAACCTGTTGAATAGATTGTCAGTTTTCTTTGAACAAAATTTTAACATAGATTTGGTTGAAGCTTATTGTTTAGAAGATGATATGTTGAATAATCAATATTCTGATATCTTGGATTTCTTGAAGTCTATAGTTGGTGAAGAGCTTTATGTCAATTTATTTAAAGACATATTGGAATGTTGTGAAGATAATGATTTCTTGCTAAGAGAATCCGCAAGTAAGGTTTTTTGTAATTTATCTAACCCCGATAAATTTGAAAATTATCTTCGTCAACAAAATATGAGTGTTTACCTAGATACCCAGATAGTACTATATGCATTATGTGATACTGGACTACGTAATGACGGTTCCGAGGATGTTCGTATGAGAGTTATAAAAAAGCTTATAGAATATGCTAGGAAAAATCCAAAGATAAAACTTTATTTTTCTACACATTATTTCAGAGAGGTAACCAATCAAATAAAAATAGCTTTAGGATTAATTCCATTTGTGGACGATCCTTCCTTGCATAATGTTAACGTTTCTTCTAATGTTTTTTATAAATACTACATTTATTTAAGAGATAATTCTTTGTTGGAAGAAAATATCAATTCATTTGCTGACTTTTTATATGAAACATACAATCTTTCAGAAGATGATTTGATTGATAATGATTTTGAAGGTATTGCACGTGATTGTTTATCAGATTTTATGGAACAAGACTTAGGCATTTCAGTCATAAATATACCTACTTATGAAACAACGAATGCAGAAGCTTTGCTCCAAGATGTCATTTTGAAAAATAGACTACCTAGTAAGAATTCTGGCATTTGTAAAAATGATGCTATAATGGTAAGTTTTTTGGCAGATACACACTATCATGAAGGCAAAGAACCGTATTTTATAACATTAGATAGAACTTTTACTCCATATAGAATGGCTTTTAAAAATAAATATTCTAGAAGAGAATTCTTATCTTGGCATCTGTTTTCACCTGCTAAATTTCTCAATCATGTGGATTTAATGAGCTTTAAAATAGAACCACAATCTTTTACTGATGATATGAAATCTGTTATTGAAGATTTTGGTTTTGTATCTAAGACAAGAACTATATATGAGAGTATGGTAAGATTAGCAGATGTTAAAGGAATAGGTTTAGAGCAAAGAAGAAACTATGTGAAAAAAGTAAAGACCTTCTTTTCTGATAGTGAATTTTCTTATAAGATAGAAAGTACCCAAGATGCAAATAAATCTATAGAGGGTTCTTTGTCGGACATAGTTGACAAACTCAATGAATACATTCATAAATTTTCAAAGACAAAGTTTAATTCCTATTGTCATATGATAATTGTTGAAGAATATTTTGAGAAATTGTTAAATATAATTTCTGGTCAGATAGAAAATCTTGATGTTGGTATTTCTGATAATTTTACAGAAAAAATAGATGAATTAATTGAAAAATATACTCAATCTCTTATGCGTAAATAGCTATGGAAACAGTAAAAGTATTAAATATAGATATTCAGAACATTACTCGTCAGGAACTCTTGGAGAACCTGAAGGAGGGTGTTCTTGTGACTCCTAATCTTGACCATCTGATTAAGCTTCAGAAGGACAAGGAGTTTTATGACGTGTATCAGAAGACGGAATGGGTGGTATGTGACAGTAAGATCCTCTACCTGTTCGGCAAGTTGTTGAAGACCCCAATCAAGGAAGCGATTCCTGGTTCCAGCTTCTTCACCTCTTATTATATGTATCATAAGGATGATGCAGACTGCAAAATCTTCTTGCTTGGTGCCAAGGAGGGTATTGCTGCCAAGGCAATGGAACGTATCAATGAGAAGGTGGGGCACAAGATGGTGGTTGGTGCTCATTCTCCTTCCTTTGGCTTCGAGAAGCATGAGGATGAATGCGAGGAGTTGGTTCGCATCGTGAACGAGAGTGGTGCTAATGTGCTGCTCGTTGGTGTGGGTGCGCCTAAGCAGGAGAAGTGGATTATGAAGTATCGTGATAAGATGCCTGGAGTAAAGGTGTTCATGGCTCTGGGTGCTACCATTGACTTCGAAGCTGGAACATTGAAACGTGCGCCTAAGATTTGGCAGAAAATCGGTATGGAGTGGCTGTATCGTTGCATGAAGGAGCCAAAGCGCCTCTTCAAGCGTTATTTCGTGGATGACATGCAGTTCTTCTATTACTTCGGTAAGCAGCTCTTGGGAATATACAAGGATCCTTTCCGAAAAAAGTAGGATTACTTTCTTCGGAAGAACTTACATAGCAAGGCTATCGGAAGAAGGATGATAGCTGCTATGTAGGATAATATGATGCGTATGGCTTGCTTCATGCGTGCAAAAGTACAGCTTTATGTTGAAACAACAAAAGATTTTCTTTGATTTTTTGCGATTCTGTATTGGTTCTGCCAAGGAAATACCTGGTTCTTTGAAGGAGGTGGATTGGAAGGAGCTATATGCTATCGCCCAGAAGCAGGCTTTGCTTGGTGTGCTGTTTCATGGTATCCAGCGGTTGCCAAAGGAGTTGGCACCAGAGCAGAAGCTACTGATGCAATGGATGGTGATGGCGGAAATGATTCGAAAGCAGAATATCAGACTGTTTCAGGATTCCGTGAAGGTTTGCCAAAACTTCGAGAACGAGGGCTTTGCTAACTGCATCTTGAAGGGGCAGGGGAATGCGTTGCTTTATCCTGACCCTTATATGCGTACTCCTGGGGATATAGACATCTATCTCACTGGTGGCAGGAAACGAGTGATGCAATATATAAATAAGGTGTGTCCGAATCAGGTGATGCGTTATCACCATGTAGACTTCCCTGTGATGAAAACGGCAATAGAGGTGCATTTTACTCCTTCATATATGTTTTTCCCTATTCATAATAGCAGGATGCAGAAATGGTTTAAGGAGGTGATGGATTTGCAATGTTCGAATGTCGTTACGTTACCAGATGGATATGGAGAGATTACCGTACCTACCACTTCTTTCAATGTTGTATATATACTGTCGCATCTGTATCGGCATGTGTTTACGGAAGGGATTGGGTTGAGACAACTTCTCGATTATTATTTTGTTGTTGTGAAGTGGCACACGGATCTCACAGATCTCACGGATTCTGATTCTGCGGATTTGGCTGCGTTGCAGCAGGATTTGAAATGGTTGGGATTGTGGAAGTTTGCTGGGGCGGTGATGTTTGTGCTGCATGAGGTGTTTGGATTGGAAGAGGAGAAAATGATTGCTCCGACGAATGAGAAGGAAGGTGCATTCCTTCTTGATGAGATTGTGCGAGGTGGTAACTTCGGACAGTATGATGACAGGCTTGGGGACAAGACAGGCGAAGGGAAAGTACATCGGTATTTCCGAATGACGCTAAGGAATATGAGATTCGTGAAGCATTACCCCATTGAGGCAATTTGTGAGCCACTGTTTAGAACGTGGTTCTGGACGTGGAAAAAGCTAAATGTAACAAAATGATTTCTAAGGTTTACATTCCACCATATATAGTTTCAAAATTGGATGCTCTTAGTGTTTATGATGTGGCAGAGAGATTGGGAATAGAAATTGTTCGCAACCATGCTCTTTGCTTTATGCATGATGACCATCATCCAAGCATGGTAAGTATTCGGTGAATGCCGTATTGTGTGCCTAGATAAAGTTTCGTACCTTTGCACCGTGAATTTAAATTATTCAAATTATGGTACAAGGCAAGAAACAATTAAACAGCAAGCCAAAGTTCGCCGAGGTTGTAATCGGCGACAATGAGGCGAAGGAGATGCGTGAGTCTGCAAAAGTTCGCAACCGTCGCAATCCTTATTTAAAATTAAGCTATCCCAATGGTGTGACACTAATTCTCCCTGCTGACATCAGTATCGAACAGCTTCGAGCCTACATTAGTATAACTGTGTAGGCTTATGGCTAGAGTTTGTCAGTTGACGGATGACCTGAAGTACTACTTGTGCATGGAGCCAGTCGATATGCGCAAGCAGTTTCAGGGACTCCAAGGAATCGTGAATGAGGAGTTCGGCCGTTACCTCACCCAAGATGAAGCCTTTATATTTATAGGTAAGACTCGCAAGACTGCTAAGGTCTTGCATCGTGAGAGCGATGGACTGACTCTTTATGTAAGAAAGTTGAGCGAGGGGCGTTTCCAAATGCCTCATTTTAATGATGATAATCGTACAACAACATTAACCCCAGATGAATTTACCCTCTTGATTCTGGGTGAAAAATGGTATGAAGAAATACCATAGGAGAGCTAGTTTTTCTATTAGTTTTTATTAACGTAAATAGCTGATATTTAGGCGTAAATATCAATCAAAATATTCGTTTTTCTCAATAATTTTTAGTACCTTTGTATGGTAAACAATAAGGTAAACGATATGTTTGAACAGCAACAAAATACAGGGAAAAGTGCGTCTTTGGCAGAGAAATATGCCAATGTGCGAGGTCAGGTTGCCACTGCTGTGGAA
>OGYY01000470.1_pt1 | contig 41437 bp, 41 predicted proteins | sample 1576671 | NCBI WGS metagenome assembly OGYY01 (sample SAMEA3541593, study PRJEB24748) | human gut metagenome | biome: human gut; feature: human-associated habitat; material: faeces | place: China | collected 2012 | reverse complement strand
CCCGCCGTTATCGGGTCGGCGGGTAGCCTGCGGGCGGGCCCGTGAGTGATAAACCGGAGTGGAACCGCGAAATATCGCCTCCGTTGTGCCTTGGTACAACGCGGGCGTTTTTTTATGGCTCCGCCCGGCTGTAAGGGAGAATGCCTATGTTTGATCGTATGAAAGAGGATATTGCCGTTATCCGGGAGCGGGATCCGGCCGCTCGGTCGTCTTGGGAAATCATCCGGCTCTATAACGGGTTTAAGGCGGTGCGCGCCTATCGCCGGGCCCACTGGTTTTTTGAACGGCGCATGTTCTATATCGCCCGCTGGATTTCACAGCGCTGCGTGCGCCGGACCAATATTGAAATTCATCCCGGGGCCACTATCGGACGGCGCCTGTTTATTGACCACGGCACCGGGGTGGTCATCGGTGAAACCGCGGAAATTGGAGACGACTGCACCATTTATCAGGGAGTAACATTGGGGGGAACTGGAAAAGATAAAGGCAAACGGCACCCCACACTGGGCGATCATGTGATGGTGGGCTGCGGAGCCAAAGTGCTGGGGCCAATTACCATCGGCAGCCATGTCCGCATAGCCGCGGGTGCCGTGGTGCTGGACAGCCTGCCCGACAACAGTACGGCGGTGGGCGTGCCTGCCCGTGTCGTTCGGCTGAATGGTCAGAGGCCGCCGGAACTGGACCAGGTGCATATTCCCGATCCCGTCGCGCAGGAAATTTGCCGGCTGGAACAGCGCATCGACCATTTAGAGGCACAGCTCAAGGAACAGGAGAGAAAGGATGGACCATCATGAGGATTTACAACACTCTGACCCGTCAAAAGGAAGAATTGCAGACCATTGAGCCGCAGACGGTGAAAATTTACGCCTGCGGCCCGACGGTGTATAATTATATCCATATCGGCAATGCGCGGCCTTTGTGCGTATTCGATGTGCTGCGCCGGTATTTGGAATGGCGGGGCTACGACGTGCGGTTTGTCCAGAATTTTACCGATATCGACGACAAGATCATCCGCCGCGCGGGTGAGGAAGGAACCGACTACCACACCATCTCCGAACGGTATATCGCGGAATTCTGGACCGACGCCAAAGGGCTGAATATCCGCGAGGCGACAGTGCATCCCAAGGCCACGGAAAACATGGATGAAATCATTGCCATTATCGCGTCCCTGGTGGAAAAGGGATACGCCTATCCGGCGGCAAACGGCGACGTCTATTTTCGCCCCCGCCGTTTTGGAGAATACGGCAAGTTGTCCCATCAGGCAGTGGACGATTTGGAATCCGGCGCCCGTATCGCCGTTGAGGAAACCAAGGAAGACGCGCTGGATTTTGCCCTGTGGAAAGCGGCCAAACCCGGCGAGCCCTCCTGGGATTCGCCCTGGAGCAAGGGGCGTCCCGGCTGGCACATTGAATGCTCGGCTATGGCCCGCCGCTACCTGGGCGAGACCATTGATATCCATTGCGGCGGACAGGATCTGATTTTTCCCCATCATGAAAATGAGATAGCGCAAAGCGAGTGCTGCAACGGCGTGCCCTTTGCCCATTATTGGATGCATAACGGGTATATCAATGTGGACAATAAGAAAATGTCCAAAAGCCTGAACAACTTTTTTACCGTGCGGGATGTGGCGGAAAAATATGGCTACGAGCCGATCCGTTTTTTCCTGATTTCGTCCTCTTACCGCAGCCCGATCAATTACAACACCGACATTATAGAACAGGCCAAGGCCGCATTGGAACGGCTCTACAACTGCCGCAGCAGTCTGGCTTTTGCGCTGGAAAAGGCTCCGGATGGAGAGACGGATCCGGAGTTTGCCGTGCTGCTTGAGAATCGCCGTCAGCAATTTGTGGAGGCCATGGAGGACGATCTAAACACAGCAGATGCTATAGCGGCGGTATTTGACCTGGTTAAGGACATCAATGTGCATACGGCAGCGGCAGCGGCGCCGTCGAAAGGGACCTGCCGGCAGGCTATGGCGCTGTTCGAGGAGCTGACAGGCGTGCTGGGACTGGTCTATGACAACGGCGATCAGGAGGATGCCGGGGAGATTGAGGCGTTGATCGAAGCGCGCGCCAAGGCGCGGGCAGAAAAGAACTGGGCTGAGGCCGACCGCATACGGGATGAAATTAAAAACCGCGGCATTGTTCTGGAGGATACGCCGCAGGGCGTTAAATGGCACAAGGCCTGACAGGCATAACGGTCGATGGCCGCACATAAGGCTGTAAAAAAGAGCTGACGCTCATAGGAAAGCCGCCCACATCAATAGGCGGTGGAAAGGATCGGATATGACTTTATCGCGTTTTGCCAAGTCCCTATTGTATACGGGACTGGCCGCCGTTTTAACGGCGTTGTCGGTTTATTACCAACAGATGCTGCACCAGGAGAGCGGGCCGGCGGCCGGTTATTTCGCTATCCACCGGGTACTGTTTTTCGTAGCGGTCGCCCTGATGGGGGTGGCGGTCTATTCCTTTTTATCCTACACCCGTAAGCAGAAGCGCCATCGGGCGGATTCGCTGATGCTGCTCATCAGCGGCGTGCTGCTCATGGTGGTGACCATTGCGCTGTGGATTGGCTTTGGCGGCGTTCAGGAGCCGTTCGACGCGACCGGCTATATGGCGGTAAACATCCAGATTGCGGTGCTGACGGTGCTGCCGGTTCCTTTTTGGATCCGGGGGATGGTGCTGGCCTGTACCACGCATGAGGAAAGCAAGGGGAAACGGTGGGCCGCCAAGCTGGCTTCTCTGGCCGTGGCGGTGCTGTTGGTGGTGCTGGTGGCCGCGGGCGGCATGATGCGGATGATGTATTATGACGAGGCGAGCGCGGCACAGGATGACACCCGACAGGGTGGACGTCCGATCGTTTCACAAATGAAGGAAGGGGAGAAAGTGAATGTTTGATAAAAAAGAAACTGTAACGCTGACGGTGGAAGGTATGAGCTGCGATCATTGCCGCCAGAGGGTGGAAAACGGCCTCAAAGCGTTGGATGGCGTCAAAACCGTGCGCGTCAGCCTGGACAAAAAACAGGCCGAAATAACCTATATTCCGGCCCGGACAAAGCCGGAAACTTTGAAAGAAGCCATTCGGGACTTGGGGTACCAGGCGGAGTAAAAGAGTATACTTGATCGTTTTAAATGATGCAGCACTAATTTATCCATCGCTATTTCAAATTAACCGACGATTTCTTCCAGCTGCCGGTTAGACCTTCCATAGAGTTTTAATGATGGACACAGAGTAGACCCCATAAAAATTTAAAAAACAAAAGTGTAAACCACCAGCCAGGTTGTTTTTACAATCTGGCTGGTGGCATTTTTATAGAACGACCCATATCTGGGATAATGCGGTCAGTCGTTCCGCTAAAACGCGCAAATAGAGCCAGCCCCTACATTTTGTTTAAAATGTAGGGGCTGGTTTATCGCACATGTGGGTTACGCGGCCGGCGTATCCGGTATGGTCGTATCGGGCGTTGAGGCCGTCGTGGTTGTGGTGGTCGTGGTGGTTGCTGTTGTCGTCGTAGTGGTCGTGGTGGTGTCCGGCGTATTGCCGCCTGTTGTCGTCGTGGTGGTCGTTGTGGTATCATCGTCGTCATCATCGCCCGGGTCATCCCCGCCGCCGCTGCCATCGACATAGCTGCCGCCATGGTAGCACAGGCCGGGAATGTTGTTCGGCTTATAGACGCCCAGTTTTTTATAGGGGCAGTTGGAGCCGGCCAATTGTCCGGTAGAGCTGCAATAGTACCGTTCCACTGTGTTGCCTTTAAACTCATCAAAGGTTTTGGGGGACAGGCCCGCGTGCAGGGCTTTCATGCTCTTGTTCCAAAGGATACGCGCATAGCTGACCTGATCGCCTACCAGCTCATAGTTTTTATCGTAACCAAACCAGGAAGCCGCGACATAATACCCGGTTCCGCCGGCGAAATAGACGTCGTTATTGTTTTCAGCGGTACCAGTCTTGGCAAAGACCTCCCAGCCGCTCCAGTCACCCATCAAGGAAACCGCGGTACCATTGGGGCCGATAACATTTTGCAGCAGACGATTCATCACATAGGCGCTGTCAGTGTCGAGGGATTCGGAACCGTTAATATCCGCCTCCAAAATTACGTCGTCGTCCCGTTCCACCTTAAAGTAGGTATAAGGCTTATGATAGATGCCGCCGTTGCCAAAAGTCTGGAACGCCGCCGCCATTTCACGGCAGGTAACGCCGTGACCCAACGCGCCCAGCGCCAGGGGCGCGTAGGCTTTATCCGAGTCGAGCAGGGTAGTCATATGGAACTTGTTTACCAGGAAATCGTAACTGGTTTCCACGCCCATCTTTTGCAGGATCCGCACCGGTACGGTGTTGAGGGAACGTTCCAGTGCATAGGGTACCAGCACATTGCCGCCGTCATGCGGGTAACTTTCATAGTTGACCGGCCACTGGCTTCCATCAGGCAGGACAATGTAGCAGTCGCGCTCCATAGAGGAATAGTGAATGGTGTTCAGGGCGATGGCCGGGGCGTAGACGCCCACCGGCTTCATCGAGGAGCCGGGCGACCGCGTGGACTGCGTATCCCGCAGCAACAGCCGGTTGCCGGTTTTTTCTCCGCGTCCCCCCACCGTGGCGACAACACGGCCCTTATAGTCCATAATGAAAATGGCCGCCTGGGGGTCGTCCGGATACCCCGCAATATTCGAGGGGAAGTTGTTGTCGTTGGCATAAATCTCTTCAATTTTCTTTTGCTTGGAGATATCCTCGGCCGAGTAAATCCGCAGCCCGCCGTGGAAAACGATGTTTTCCGCGTAACGGTAGGTGTAGCCGTATTTTTCCATCAGGCCATCTATGACGTCTTCGATCAGCAGGTCGGTATAATAATCCTGAACCTCGATATGCTTGTCGTTTTTGCCCTCGTCATAGCGAATTTCTTCACCAAGCGCCTGAACGTACTCTTCATCATTGATAAAGCCGAGCTCATGCATCTTGTACAGCACCAGCTGCTGGCGTTGGCGTACATGGTCGGGATGGGTAAACGGGTTATAATAGGAAGGATTGTTGGTAATACTGGCCAAAACAGCGCATTCAGCCAGCGTACAATCCTTCAGTTCCTTGCCGAAGTAGTAGTTGGCGCCCGCGCCTACGCCGGTCAGGTTGCCGGTCAGAGGCATGACGTTCAGGTACGCTTCCAGAATTTCATCCTTGGAAGCGACGTTGCGTTCCATTTCAATAGCGCGCAGGATCTCCGTTATTTTACGTTCAATGCTGTGTTCGTCGTCCTGCGTCACAAGCTTAATCAATTGCTGCGTGATGGTGGAGCCGCCGTATTCCGAGGAAGAGAAATGGAAAATCAGGTTGGCAAAGGCCGAAACCGTCCGTTTCCAGTCCACACCGGCGTGAGTGCGGAACCGCTCGTCCTCAATGGCGATGACCGCATTCTGCATATAGGCGGGTATTTCGTTGAGATCGGTCCAAATGCTGTTGGAACCGTCCAGCCATTGCTTTTCTTCAAAGTCACCCGAACTGTTCTGCACGTAAATAATACTGGTTTCATTGTTAATGTTGTCGAGGTCGGGAATGCCGTTGTCACTGTCAAATTTCGTCAGGACAAAGGCCACCATAATACAGGTAACCAAGCTGCCTGTAATAATGCCGATCAGCACGATGGTCATCAGGCACTTGAAAATGGTGCCAAGGACTTTTTTGGTCCGGCGGACAGCCGGCTTCTGCATGATGGCCCGCGCCTTGTGCATTTTTTTCGTCATGAGACGTCCTCCTTCAGGTGGGAGTGTATCGACAACCCGTATAACCGGTTGGATTGCGGTAGAATAAACACATTTATCTTATAGCAATTGGAAGGAAAAGTCAAATATCAAAACTGTAAGGAAGGCTGTCATTTTTGTAACCCCTGGAAGGAAATACGCGTGGCAGGGATATTTTGCCCCGAATAGGGGCAGAATATTGACAGAATCGTTGGATAAAGGTTTGGGAAAGAGGCGATGGTTGATGAAAGCAGGAAAATCGATAGCCGCCGGCGTGACGGCTTTGGCGGGAGCGGCCCTGCTTGCCGTCGGTTTTACCACGGCCCCGCTGCCGGTTCAGGACCGGACGACGCCAGCGGGGGATGCGGTAACGGCTGCGCAGACATTTACCGTGCGCGCATGGAATGGCCGGCTGGCCGTGTTCCGGACGGGAATGTCCAATCCCGACACCATTTATGAAGATGTGGCGGTGGCGTCTCTGCCGCCGGAAGAACAGGAAAAACTGAGTCGGGGAATCGAAATCAAATCCCGCGCCGAGCTGAGTAAGCTGCTGGAGGATTATACCAGCTGATCCGGGAGACCCGGAAAACGCCGACAAAACATCCCGCACCGGGTTCCACCCGGCGCGGGATGTTTAATTTTTTATATCGTCTATGGCTGTCAGCCGGTATCCGCCGCCGGCCTTCTGCACCGTATACTGCTGAAACAGGGAGGCGTCCTCCTCCGCGGGCGGAATATCATTTCCCTGATCGTCTACAGCGATATCCGCGGCGGCTACATAGCCGACCTTTACCAGGAACGCGTCGTCCTTTTTATTTACGGAAGCTATGAGGGGTTGGTAGAGGGAGGCGGTAAACGCCGGTACGTGATATTGCTTTTTATCTTTTTCATACCAGATGGAAAACGCATCGCCTTTTTGTGAAAACACCGCCGTATCCGGCGAGATATCGTCACCGAACAGGCCATGAAAGGCGTTGGTGACGTCCTTTTCCGGCAACAGGACCCGGCCGCTGTCGTCGGTTTCAAACCGGGAATCCTCTTTTTTCTGCCGCATGCGGATGCGTTCCGCTTCGGTGACCTTCCACAGGGCCGCCTTAATACAGGCGGGGCTGGAGGCCGCCTGCTTAGCTGATGAAAAAGCGGCGGGATTCTGAAGCATGATCGGCTCCAAAAAAGTGGCCATCTCCTCCTTTAAAGGGGAGGGGTCGGGGGCTTTTTTAACCATGCCCCATCCGCTTACCACAAGGGATACGACGCCGACCAGTGCCAGGATGATCACCATAAATCCCAGGGGAGCGGCCAGACGATGACGTCCCGGCCGCCGGTCGGGCATGTAGCGACGGGAACGCACGGGAACGGCGACAGGCGTTTCTATCCGTTCCGGCTCCGGCAAAGCGGGATCGGTCATACCGGCAGACACAGGCGGTTCTGGCTGGAGCATGGCGGTGTCTGTTTCAAGGAGGGATGGCTCGTCTGGCGGTTCGAGAGTGGCCGGCGGGGGCGGCATCTCCACGCCTGCCGGCAATACCCCGGTCTGTTCCCCGGATGAACCGGACAGCGGAACCGGCGGCTCCGCTATGGTGGAGAGAGCGGCTTCTTCCGGTGTCAGGGGGGCCAGGGGCTGTTCCACCTTTTTCCATTCGCTCATCCGAATGCGCCTCCTGTTATCGAATTTGGCCGTTGCCGGTTATGATGTATTTCGCTGTGGTTAATTCCCGCAGCCCCATAGGGCCGCGTGCGTGCAGCTTCTGTGTGGATATTCCGATTTCGGCGCCCAGGCCGAATTCGCTGCCGTCGGTAAAACGGGTGGAGGCATTGACATACACCGCCGCCGCGTCGACGCGGTCCATAAAGGTCTGCGCTGCCGTTTGGCTGTCGGTGACAATGCATTCGCTGTGCCCCGTCCCGTAGCGCGCGATGTGATCGATCGCTTCGTCCAGGGAATCGACGATCTTAACCGCCATGTCATAATCGAGATATTCGGTGGCCCAGTCCTCCTCCGAAGCGGGAAGAAGGGCCGCGCCGGGCAGCAATGCGCGGGTCCGGTCGCATCCGTGCAGCCGAACCCCGGCTTTTGCCAGGCCGTCCGCCAGCACCGGCAGGGCCTGCGGCGCGATCGCCTGATGAACCAGCAACGTTTCCGCCGCGTTGCAGACCGAAGGACGGGAGGCTTTGGCGTTGACGGCAATGGCGCAGGCCATGGCGATATCCGCCGCCGCGTCGACATAAACGTGGCAGTTGCCGGTTCCGGTTTCCAGCACCGGCACCGTGGCGTTTTCCACCACTGACCGGATCAGGCCCGCTCCGCCTCGGGGTATCAGCACGTCGAGATAGGCATTCAGGCGCATCAGCGCGGAGGCTGTTTCGCGGGAGGTGTCCGGTATCAGGCCTATTGCGTCGGCGGGCAGTCCGGCTTTTTTCAGGCCGTCCCTCAGCGCGCCGGCAATTGCTGTGTTGGAGGCAATTGCCTCCTTGCCGCCCCGCAGGATGACCGCGTTGCCGGCCTTCAGACAGAGGGCGGCAGCGTCAGAGGTCACGTTGGGCCGCGCCTCATAAATGATACCGATTACGCCCAGCGGCACCCGTACCTTCTCAATGCGCAGGCCGTTGGGACGGCGAAATCCGTCCATAACCTCGCCGATGGGGTCGGGCAGGGAAGCCACCTGCCGTATTCCGTCCGCCATCGCTGCAATGCGGTCGGCGGATAAGGTCAGGCGGTCAAGCAGCGACGGGGTCATACCGTTTTGCCGGGCCCTATCCGTATCCTGCCGGTTGGCGGCTAGGATGGCGCCGGACTGGTTTTCCAATTCTTGCGCCATGGACCGCAACGCCTCGTTTTTCTGCTGCGTAGTCGCACCGTTTAAAAAGCGGGCGGCATCACGCGCCGCTTTTCCCATTTCGTTCAGCATAAAGTACACCTGCCATTCCTTAATTTTATTACACTGTGCCGGCCGCCGCGCCGGAGGGATCAAACAGAGTGCCGACCGGCCGGCCGTCAAACAAATCGTACAGCCGTTCGGGGTGGGAACCTTCCATGATGACCGCCGGAATGCCGGACTCCATCGTCATCTGCATGGCGTGCAGTTTGGTACGCATCCCACCGGTGCCGCGTTTGGAACCAGCGCCGCCGGCCAAGGCCAGAAGCTGGTCATCGATAGCGGTTACCAGGGGAATAGGCCGTGCGTTGGGATGGAGCCGCGGGTCAGCGTCGTACAGACCATCAATGTCTGTCAGCAGTATGAGAAGATCGGCGTCCGCCACCCGGGCCACAATGGCGGACAGGGTGTCGTTGTCGCCAAAATTGGCCCCCACCAGCTCGTCGATGGCCACCGTGTCGTTTTCGTTGACCACCGGGATAATATCCATTTCCATCAGCGTTTTCAGCGTATTGATAACATTCTGCTTGGTGCGTTCATTGTCCATAATATCCCGCGTGAGCAGCACCTGGGCAACCGAGCGGTTGTATTCCCCGAACAGTTTATCGTAAATAAACATGAGTTCACACTGGCCGACGGCGGCCACCGCCTGTTTCTGTGAGGTTTCCGACGGGCGGGCGGACAATCCCAGCTTACCGGTGCCCACCCCAATGGCCCCGGAGCTGACCAGAAGGATCTGCTTGCCGGAATTCTGCAGATCGGTCAGCACCTTGCAGAGCGATTCCACGGCACGCAGATTCAGGCGGCCGTTTTCATAAGTGAGTGTGGATGTGCCAACTTTGACGACAACCCGTTTGGCGTCTGATATGGAGGACATCGCGTCCCCTCCCTTTCCGTATGGTTTATAGCTATGCGGACAATCTCTAAAATATCAGTACCGGCTGTATTTTTATCGCAAATAATATAATTTGGATAAAAATGTCCGCGAGGAATATGCGCGGGCTCCGTTAAAGAATGACACGCAGAAACCGCATCGCGCAGACCGCCGTTTAAAAGCGCCGGGCGGACAGGTTACCCAGCTATTTTACCATACCTGTCAAAAATTGCAACTGCGGCCATCTATTGACTTAACCGGGAAAAACGGGTATAATAATAGCCAGTAACTATATCCATTATGGAAATATAGGAGGCATCCGCAATGAAAAGCAAAAGCGATAAAATTACGTTTGTGGTGATTCTGGCAGCGGTAATCGCCGCATTGACAACGGTGGCTGTTCTGCTGGTCCGCATGAAAATGAAGAAAAGACGGTTGTACGCTGAAGGGGAAGCCGTCGATTATATGATGGACGATTATGACGATTGCTGCTGTGGCTGCGGTGAAGACGACGAGTGTTCCTGCTCCGCCGCGCAAGATGATGACGAGCCGGAAGCAGTCGCCGATGACGGCGAGGAAGAAAACTCCTGAACGAAACGATGACCACGTGTAAAAAGCCCCCGTTCCTGTCACGACAGGAACGGGGGCTTTTATCTTCCTTCTAATGCGATTCAACGCGTGGTGACCGCCGCCGCGCGGGTCATTGTCCGCGAGCCGGAGGGTGTCGTGGATTTCGTCACTGACGCTCCCGTGGACGCCCGGGAGGCCGTGCTTTTCGTGGCACGGGTGGTGGTTGTGGGAACCCAGGGCGTAAACCGTACAAACTGGCCGCTGACAAATCCCGTTTCGTTTTCCCCAAACCGTATTTTGTACCAGTCCCCGGTTTTTCCGACAATAGCGATCTGTTCCCCCAGGGCGACGCCTCCGATAGCCTTATAAGCCAGCCCGGCCCCGCTGCGGACACTGGCGGCATGGTTGTGGATATAGCCCACCGAAGGCAGCGCCGTGGTGGAGCGGGTGGATACTGTCGTGGTGGTGGTCGCCGTCGGCTCGGTTTTCGGCGTAGAGGGGGAAGAGCAGGCCGAAAGGGCGGCTAAAATGAGCAGAGAACTGCCTATCCCGACTATACGAACGTATCGTTTCATGGATAAACCTCCATTGGTAACAGAATCAGAAGAATTGTCAGCAGTATAGCACAAATCCACGAAAAAAGGAAGAGGCATTTCAAAGCCGCAGCACAGGCCGGCCTGGTGAAAGACAAGCGGCGACGGAAGTTCCGTCGCCGCTTTACATTTCGTCTGATATTATTGTGCGGAGGCAAGCATTTCCTTAGGATCACACATCTTTACCGCACGGTCGCTGACATCCACCTTCAGGCCGTCAACGGTTTTTTTCACCATGTCATTGAAGGTTTTGTATTTGGCGTTGTAAATAATCCCCTCATGACTGTTTTTGTAATAGTCCTTACCGTTGGCCTTTTCCGGGTCCAGCCGCAGGATCAAAGCCATGGTTTTGGTTTTGCCTTCTTTTTTGTACTCCACGATTTTGGCTTCGCCTTCTTTAACGCTCTGTACGGCTTTCAGCAAATCCTCATCGCTGTAGGAGTCGGCCCCTTCGATATTTTTCAGGTTGGGGTCGGTAGTGGTGGTGGTCGTCGTAGTACCTGTGCTGGACGAAGCGCCCGTTTTGGATCCTTCTGTTGTGGAGGTGGTGCCGGTAGCGGTGGTGGTGGTTGTCGTGGAACCGGTCGTCGTGGTAGTGGTCGTACCGGAAGACGAGGTAGACTTGGCCTCGTCCGCTTCATAAGCCTCGATCACCTTGTCAAAATCTTTATCCTTTTTATACTGGCTCAGGTAGCCTTCGAGACGTTTCTTGATTTTGGTTACATCCGCCTCGCTCAAATCCTTGCCGTCGCTATCCGCCAGCGAAATCTCAATCGCTTTATAGCTCAGATAGTTTTTCTCGAAATATTCCCGCATCTGCTCTTCGGTCATGCCCTCTTTGCCGCCCACGTCATATAACGCATAAAACAGGCTTTTCTCGTTATAGTTCACCGCTTTATACATATTCTTATAGTGTTCGGCGTTAAAGCCCATTTTAATGACGCTGTCATCGGTCAGCCCCTTGAGCTGCTCATCCATATCCTTGAGGTCGTCTTCAGAAACCGACACGTCGTATTTTTCCATCATGTTTTCCAGTGCTTTTTGCCGGATCATGGTATCCTGCGCGATTTTTTTGAGATATTCGGGCAATTCCAAATCCACTTTATCGTCTCCCTCGCCATAGGGAAGCGTTAGGGCCCAGATCTGATCCTCTGTATAGCCGGCGGAAGCGTAATAGTAAAGCTGCTGGCTGTAAACCTGCGTATACGCGTTATACAGATAAGCCAGATACTCGCCGGTTGTATAGTCCTTGCCGTCCACGGTCATGGCGACACGGGGCGTGGAACAGCCGGACAGACCGACTGTCGCCAGCATCACCGCGGCTGACGCGGCGCAGAGAACCTTTTTGAACTTCATGAGCATTTCCTCCTTGAAATGGATACGATTTATTCATTATACAGGTAACCGCAGGGTTTGTCCAGCCCTTTCCCGTGAAAAACCGACGAAAATTGCCTGTGAAATTGCAATGTTTCTCCAAAACAAAGAAAGGAGCTGCCGGTTAAAAGCGGTCGTGTCCGGGCATTCTGTTAACAGCGGCCAGACGCGGCGACGACGGGTTGCATTACTTTTTTGTCACGTCGTGAAAAAATTCGTCTGCGGTCTAGCCATTTATAGGAAAATATGGTATACTGGCAAAAATAAAAGGCTGGAGAGGCCGGAATAAACACGAAAGGAAGATCGGTTCATGGAACTTTCCTGCAAAAACCATCTCGCCGCGATGGCGACGCGGATTCGCATGGCCGCTATCGACGGCGTTTTTGCCGCACAGAGCGGCCATCCCGGCGGCTCGCTGTCGGTTGCCGATATGATGGCGTATCTGTATTTTAAAGAGCTGCGGCTGGATGTCAGCCGTCCCCGTTGGGAGGGCCGCGACCGGCTGGTTTTGTCCAAAGGGCACACCGCTCCCGCGCTGTACGGGGCGCTGGCTCTGAAGGGCTTTTTCCCCATGGAGGAAATCAAAAAGCTGAGGCAGGCGGGCGCCATGCTGCAGGGACATCCCGATATGAAGGGTACCCCGGGTGTGGATATGTCCAGCGGCTCGCTGGGGCAGGGTGTTTCCGCCGCGGTGGGCATGGCTCTGGCCGGAAAGCTGGACGCGGCTGATTACCGTGTCTATGCCATCCTTGGCGACGGGGAGATCGAAGAAGGCCAGGTGTGGGAGGCCGCTATGTTTGCATCCCATAAAAAGCTGGATAACCTCTGCGTCATTGTGGACAACAATAACCTGCAGATCGACGGTACGGTTGAGGAGGTCAACTCCCCTTATCCCATTCCGGAGAAATTTGAAGCATTCGGTTTCCATGTCATCTGCATCGATGGGCACGATTTTGATCAGATCGAAGCGGCGCTGGACGAAGCCAAAACGATTAAAGGCCAGCCCACGGCCATTGTTATGAAAACCGTTAAGGGCAAGGGTGTGTCGTTTATGGAAAACCAGGTGAGCTGGCACGGCTCCGCTCCCAAGCAGGAACAATACGACATGGCCATGGATGAGCTGAAAGAGGCACTGGCCGGATACGGGGAGGAGGGTTAATTATGGCGGATATCGTTAAAGTAGCGACGCGCGACTCCTATGGCGCCGCGCTGGTGGAACTGGGCAATGCCAATCCCAATGTGGTGGTGCTGGACGCCGACCTGGCGGCCGCCACCAAAACCGGCGTGTTTAAAAAAGCGCATCCCGAGCGATTTTTTGACTGCGGCATCGCGGAATGCAACCTGATGGGCGTGGCCGCGGGCCTCGCCACTACGGGTAAAACCGTGTTTGCTTCTACTTTCGCCATGTTCGCGGCGGGGCGTGCCTTCGAACAGGTGCGCAATTCCATTGGCTACCCCCATTTGAATGTCAAAATCGGCGCAACCCACGCGGGTATCTCGGTGGGCGAAGACGGCGCGACGCACCAGTGCTGCGAAGATATCGGCCTGATGCGGACCATCCCGGGGATGACGATCATCAATCCCGCGGACGATACCGAAGCCCGCCAGGCGGTTATGGCGGCGGCGGAGTTGGACGGCCCCGTATATCTGCGGTTCGGCCGGCTGGCCGTACCGGTGGTGATGCCGGCGGATTATAAATTTGAAGTCGGCAAAAGCGTGCAGATGACGGAGGGTAGCGACGTAACGATCATTGCTACCGGGCTGATGGTGCAGGAAGCCCTGGCCGCGGCCGAGCAGCTGAAAAACGAGGGCATTGCGGCCCGCGTGATCAATATGGCGACTATTAAACCCATCGACCGCGACGCGATTGTGAGAGCGGCTTCGGAAACGGGGTTGATTGTAACCGCTGAGGAGCACAACATCATCGGCGGCCTGGGCAGCGCGGTGACGGAAGTGGTGTGCGAAACCGTTCCGGTTCCGGTGGTGCGTATCGGCGTAAACGATGAATTCGGCAAATCCGGCAAAGCGACCGATCTGCTGAAAATTTACGGCCTGTGCGCCGCGAATGTGGTGGAAACCGTAAAAAAGGCTGTGGAGAGCAAACGCAGCTGATTCCTTCCAAAAAGCGGAAATCAAAAAACCGTCAGGGAGGTAATACTAATTATGGCAACTCTATCCGATATAGAAATCGCACAGAGTGTGCAGCCTGAGCCGGTTGTGGATATCGCCGCCGGCTTGGGCCTGACCGCGGACGACTTGGAGCTTTATGGGTGCTATAAGGCAAAAATAGGCAGCGGCGTACCGCGGCGTCTGGCGGGCCGGCCGGACGGCAAGCTGGTCCTGGTAACCGCTATTACCCCTACGCCGGCCGGCGAAGGGAAGACCACCACGACTGTGGGACTGGGCGATGCCCTGCATCGCATGGGACAAAAAGTGGTGCTCGCGCTGCGCGAACCTTCGCTCGGCCCGGTGTTCGGCATCAAGGGCGGCGCGGCCGGCGGCGGCTGGGCACAGGTGATCCCCATGGAAGATATTAACCTGCATTTCACAGGGGATATGCACGCCATTGGCGCGGCCAATAACCTGTTGGCCGCCCTGCTGGACAATCACATCCATCAGGGAAACGCTCTGAATATCGATACTCGCCGCATCACATGGCGGCGTTGCGTGGATATGAACGACCGCCAGCTCCGGCAGCTGACCGACGGCCTGGGCGGCCGGATGAACGGCGTGCCGCGGGAGGACGGGTTCGATATCACCGTGGCGTCGGAAATTATGGCCATTCTCTGTTTGGCGAATGACCTGATGGATTTGAAACAGAAACTGGCGGCGATCGTGGTGGGGTATACCCGCGACGGACAGCCGGTGACAGCGGGGCAGCTTAAGGCGCAGGGAGCGATGACCGCCCTGCTCAAGGATGCGATCAAACCCAATCTAGTCCAAACGCTGGAGCATACGCCGGCGCTGGTGCACGGCGGCCCCTTTGCCAATATCGCCCATGGCTGCAACAGCATCGCCGCTACTCGGATGGCGATGAAGCTGGGGGATATCGTGGTGACCGAAGCGGGCTTCGGCGCGGACTTGGGGGCGGAAAAGTTCCTGGATATCAAATGCCGCAAGGCCGGCATCCGGCCGGACGCGGTCGTGGTTGTCGCAACCGTGCGGGCGCTCAAGCACCACGGCGGCGCTCCCCTTAAGGATTTGGGCAATGAAAATTTGGAGGCGCTGGAAAAGGGTCTTCCCAATTTGCTCAAACACCTTGAAAATATGACGGTGAAATTTGGGTTGCCGGCGGTCGTCGCCATCAACCGGTTCCCACAGGATACCGAGGCGGAGCTGGCGCTTGTCCGGCGCCGGTGTGCGGAGTATGGCGCCAATGTCGCGTTGTCTGAGGTGTGGGCCAAGGGCGGCGAAGGAGGACTGGAACTGGCGCGGGAGGTGCTGCGGCTGGTCGATGCGCCAAATCGGTTCCGCATGATTTATGAGGATGCCCAGCCTCTGACCGAGAAAATAGAAGCGGTGGCGCGGAACATCTACGGCGCGGACGGGGTGGACTATTCCTCGGCCGCCGTCAGGGAGCTGGCCCGTCTGGAAACGATGGGGTTTGGCCGCCTGCCGGTCTGTATGGCGAAAACCCAGTATTCCCTGTCGGACGATCCGACGCTGCTGGGCTGGCCTAAAGGGTTCCGTATAACGGTAAAATCGGTGCGGCTCAGCGCCGGCGCCGGTTTTGTGGTGGCCCTGACGGGGGATATCATGACCATGCCGGGTTTGCCCCGAGTACCGGCGGCGGAAAGCATTGACGTGGACGAAAACGGAATTATCAGCGGACTGTTTTGATCCGCAAGATAAAAAAGGACGGATTGCACATGAAAAAAGAACCCCTGGAATCGTGGGATGTGCAAGAGGAGAGACTGGCAAAGGGTAAAAAGCGGCATTCTCGCCCGGTGCGGATTGTAGTTACGGTATTATCAACGTTACTGTCGCTCGCGGCGGTGCTGATCATCGGAGCGGGCATCTATCTGTGGGTAATGTTTGGCCGGGTAGACTACGAAGGGCTGGACATTGGCGATGAAGATACGGGGGACAGCTCCTCCGTGTCGGTTTTTGATCCGCTCGCGTATGACCGGGATACGGTGGCCGAGCTGCCTTTGATGGGCAATACGGACGACGTGACCAATATTTTGCTGATCGGCATTGACAGCGATACCTACAGCGGCCGGGCGGATACCAATATCGTGCTGTCCATCAATACCCGGACAAAAACGGTCAAAATGGCATCGTTGCTGCGGGACACGTGGGTGACCATCCCCGGGCTCGATGAGGATGCGGACGGTTGGGATGATGAGGACCGGCTCAACGCCGCTTATGCTAACGGCGGCTATGCGCTGCACGCCAAAATGATCGAGCAGAATTTCCGGCTGAAGATCGATAAATACATCGCGGTAAATTTTGAAGCGTTTCCAAAAGTGATCGACGCGCTGGGCGGCGTTGACGTACCCTGCCGGGGCGAAGAGGCCGAGCGGGTGCCGGCGGCCGGGTCCAAAATACGCTACGGCGGCAGCGGCTATATTCCAGCCGGCACCACCGACGGCACCTATCACTTTGATGGGTTCCAGGCGCTGCAGTATGCGCGCATCCGTTATCTCGATGCGGACGGCGATTTTTCCCGCACCGCGCGGCAGCGCAAGCTGATGTCCCTGATTCTGGATGGGGCGCGGGATATGAATATCTTCCAGCTCAACGACGTTCTCTACGAATCTCTGGGCGAGGTACGCACCAATATGTCCCGCACGCAGTTTATGGGGTTTACCCTGAACGCCATGAAATATTCCAAATATAAGGTGAACAGTTCTTACCGGGTGCCGCAGGATGGCTTGTGGGAATACGCCACCAAATATGGCATGTCGGTCGTTGTGTTGACCGACCCGGTGGCTTCGGTCAAAGACCTGCATCAATATCTCTACGGATAAACTACGGTGTTTAGTAGGGCAGAAAAGGACGATGGTTTATGAAAAAGGGCAAACATGAGCGTTCTGTTTCGACAAAAGACGAGCAGAAAGACCTGAAAACGGGCGAACCGAAGAAAAAGCGGTATTCACGGCCGGTCCGCATCACCGCTATCGTGATGTCGAGTCTGCTTGCGGTGATAGGCGTGCTGTGCCTGGCTGCCGACGTTTACTTATGGGTCTTGTTTGGCCGCGTCAATTATGTGGGAGACGACACGAGCGGTACCGGACTGCAGGTGCCGATTGAGGAAGAAGCCAGCAAACCCCATGACGCCGTTGATTTCGATCCGTCGGCTTACGCCAATTCTTCGTTGGCCGAAATTCCGGCCCTGGGCAGCACCAGTGATATCACCAATATTCTGTTGATCGGCGTGGACGGTACGACGTTTTCAGGAAATGCCGATACCAACATTATCGTTTCCATCAACAGCAGCAAAAAAACCGTCAAACTGATTTCCTTGATGCGGGACATCTGGGTAACCATTCCGGGGCACGACTGGGACGGCGACGGGCTGGACGATTATGCCAAGTTTAACGCAGCCTATGCTTCCGGAGGATTCCAGCTCCACTCCAAAATGATCGAACAGAACATGCGCCTTAAGCTGGACAAATACATTGCCGTTAATTTTGAGGCCTTTCCGGCGGTTATCGACGCGCTGGGCGGCGTCGAGGTTACTCTCACCGGCGGCGAAGCGGAGCGGGTGCCGGCCGCCGGATCCAAAATACGCTACGGCGGCAGCGGTTATGTGCCGATGGGGACGACCGATGGCACCTATCATATGGACGGGTTCCAGGCGCTGCAATATGCCCGGCTGCGGTATTATTATGCGGACAGTGATTTTACCCGGACATCCAACCAGCGCAAGCTGGTCTCTCTGCTTATGGAAAAGGCCAAAACCATGAGTCTGGGGCAGCTCAACAGCGTGCTGTTTGAGGCGTTGGGTGTGGTGAGCACCAATATGTCACCCAGTGAGTTTTTGGGCTTTACGGCGAATGCCATTACCTATACCAGCTACAAAATTGATACGTCTTACCGGGTGCCGCAGGACGGCGCCTGGGCAAGCACCTGGATCGGCAACGGCAACGGTTTGGAACTGACAAATCCGGAACAGACGGTGCTGGATCTCCAGGAATTTATATATGGATAAAGAAAAGGGTGCGGGAGCGACAGCTTCCGCGCCCTTTTGCCATGGACAGGCACTATACTGGTATTGGCCCCGCAAGGGAAGAAAGCTGTCCCGCCATCCCGTATTTTTTCCACCATCCCTGCATATAGATGAAGCAACAATGATGCAGGAGGCGGCAGTATGAACAAATGGAAACGAGGCTTGGCGGCGCTGATGTGCGGCGCGCTGCTGACGGCTGGAATCCCGGCATCCCTCGCGGAGGATATCCCGGCCATTATCGCCGAGCAGGACTCGGGGGAAAATATCGCGGATTTAATTGCGGAAACCGAAGCGGAGCAGTGGGCCCAACCGGTCACCGCCCCCACCACCGCCGCGTCGCTGGAGATCGGCGGCAAAGGCGCTATTTTGATCGAGGCCGACAGCGGCCGAATCCTGTATGAGAGGGATTCCCACAAACGCCTTCCCATTGCTTCCGTTACCAAGGTCATGACGCTGCTGCTGGTTATGGAAGCGATCGACAGCGGACAAATTTCCATGAAGGATAATGTGACCTGTTCGGCCACGGCCGCTTCTATGGGCGGATCGCAGATCTGGCTGAAAGAAAACGAGACTATGTCGGTGCACGACCTGGTAAAAGCGGCCGCGGTGGTGTCCGCCAACGACGCGTGCGCCGCCCTGGCTGAACACATCAGTGGATCGATCGAAGGCTTTGTTGCCGCTATGAACGACCGGGCGGCGAAGATGGGGCTCAAAGACACCAAGTTCCTGGACTGCAGCGGCCTGAACGACGAGGCCTATTCGTCGGCGTACGATGTGGCGATGATGTCGCGCGAGCTGATTAAACACAAGACCATCACCGAGTTTACGACCATTTGGATGGATACCATCCGCAACGGCCAGTCGCAGCTTGTCAACACCAACAAGCTGGTGCGGTTTTATCAGGGCGCCACGGGGCTGAAAACCGGCACCACGGCCGCGGCCGGGTCCTGCCTGTCCGCCACTGCCGAGAGGCATGGCCTGTCGCTGATTTCGGTTATACTGGGCTGCGGGAGTACCGACGAACGGTTTGGCGGCGCCCGCAAAATGCTGGATTATGGATTTGCTAATTATGGCGTTTACACGCCCGAAGTGGACGCGGCGCAGCTGAAACCCATTCCCGTGCAGCGGGGGCTGGCGGAGCAGGTGAAAGTGAGCGCCGAAAAACCGTCGTCCATCCTGATAAAAAAGGGCGAGGAAAAATCCGTGACGAGCGAGGTGACGCTGTCCAAGGATTTGGAGGCGCCGGTCATTAAGGGCCAGACCGTTGGCGAGGTGGTGGTGAAGCTGAACGGGAAAAAGGTGGCCTCCTACCCGGTCAAGGCGGCTGAAAACGTAAAACGGCTGACTTTCTTTGCCGCGTTCAGCCGGTTGTTCCAGGCCCTCTCCGTCTAAGACAGACAGAGGGGAAAAAGAAAAGAAATGTAGAAATTTTTGTGAAAAAAATAAAAACTCTTTGGGATACCGTTGCATTCGTTCCGTATATATTGTATACTTATCTCAAAGACGGATGGGGAGAGGATCAGATGTCAATCACACTGGAAACACGCTATGCCGACGGGTTCGTCCGGCCCCATGAGCTGGCGGCCCTGCAGCCGCAGGTCTCCGCCGCCCACCGTGAGCTGCATGACCACAGCGGCCTTGGAAACGATTATCTGGGCTGGCTGACGCTGCCTACCGATTACGACCGGGATGAATTCGCCCGGATCCAGGCGGCGGCTGCGCGGATTCAGCAGGATACCGATATTTTTATCGCCATAGGTATTGGCGGCTCCTATCTGGGGGCGCGCGCGGCGATTGAATTTTTAAAATCGCCTTTATACAACGCAAAAAAGAAGAATACACCGGATATCTATTTCTCCGGGAACAGCATTAGCTCGACGGCTTTGGAAGACTTGCTTGAGCTGTGCGAAGGGAAACGGGTTTCCATTAACGTCATATCCAAATCCGGCACCACGACCGAACCGGCGGTGGCGTTCCGGGTGTGGCGGGAGTATCTGGAAAAAACTGTAGGCCGCGAGGAAGCCCGCCGCCGCATCTATGTGACGACGGATAAAGAAAAGGGCACCCTGAAAGCCCTGGCCGACCGTGAAGGCTATGAAACCTTTGTGGTGCCGGATGACGTGGGCGGGCGCTTCTCGGTGCTGACGGCTGTGGGCCTGCTGCCGATTGCTGTTGCCGGGTGCGATATTGCCGGCCTGATGACCGGTGCTGCCCGGGCGCAGGCGGAGCTGCAAAGCGACGATCTGGCACAGAATCCCTGCTACCGGTACGCGGCCCTGCGCCACGCGCTGCTGCGCAAGGGCCGGGCGGTGGAGCTGATGGTAAGCTATGAGCCAGGCTATGCCATGATGGCCGAATGGTGGAAACAGCTGTATGGCGAAAGCGAGGGCAAGGATGGCAAGGGCCTGTTCCCGGCGTCGGTGATTTTCTCCACCGACCTGCATTCCATGGGCCAGTTTATTCAGGACGGCTCCAATATTTTGTTTGAAACCGTTGTGTTGATTGATAAACCCCAGCGGGAGCGGGTGATCGAGGAAGACCCCGAAAATGTGGACGGCCTGAATTTCCTGACCGGCAAAACCATGAGTGAGGTTAACCGGAAAGCCTTTGAAGGAACGGTCCTGGCCCACGCCGACGGCGGCACGCCCAGTTTGGTGCTGCGTATGCCTTCCGCCTGTGAGGAAGAACTGGGGTACCTGATTTACTTTTTTGAAAAAGCCTGCGCCATATCCGGCTATATGCTGGGGGTGAATCCCTTCGACCAGCCGGGCGTGGAAAGCTATAAGCGCAATATGTTCGCCCTGCTGGGCAAACCCGGCTATGAAGAAGCGCGGCAGGCGCTGGAAGCCCGGCTGGGCTGACCGGCCGGGGATGTGTATCGCAAAGGTTGTCCGCCGTCCAACGGGCGGCTGCAATATACCTTATTAGGAGGAATTGTTATGATTACCTTGATTCTTGGAAGAAAAGGCTCCGGAAAAACCAAGCGCCTGATTGATATGTGCAACGCGGCCACGGCCGAGTCCAAAGGCAGCGTGGTTTTCATTGAAAAGGATTCCAGCCTGACTTATGATATCAGCCGGCAGGCCCGGCTGGCTGTGGCGGAGGATTACCGCATTGCCGGTTATGACGCGTTCTATGGATTTATCGCGGGCATGTGCGCCAGCAACTATGACATCACCGATATTTTTGTGGATTCCACCATTAAAATTGGCGGCGACGACCGGGAAGAACTCGCCACCTTTATAGAGCGGCTGGGCGACCTGTCCAAAAAAGCCGATACCAATGTCGTACTGTCTGTATCCGCAGATAAGGAAGACATTCCCGACCGTATCGCAGAATTTGCGGTCGAAATTTAAACCGACGAACCGAGCGGGCAAGGTTTTCCGCAGCAGGCGGGGACCTTGCCCGTTGTCGTGCGTACCAAACCGACAGTCAGGGAGGCGGTAGCCGTGAGTTATTTATATGAAACGCATTTTCATACGGCTGAGACAAGCTGGTGCGGCAACGTGCCGGCGGCAGAGGGCGTTCGGGCCTATCGGGAACAGGGTTACAGCGGCATTGTGGTAACCGATCATTATTTTGACGGTATATTTGACCGCATCGACGCCGCATCTTGGGAGGACAAGCTGGATATTTGGCTGCAAGGCTGGCGCGCGGCGGTGGCGGCCGGCCAAAAAGAGGGAATCGCGGTGTTTTTGGGAATGGAACTGCGGTTTGCCGGACATTCCGAGGATTATCTGGTGTACGGTGTGTCCGAATCCTTCCTGCGGGAGCATCCCCGCCTGTACGCCATGACCGAGGCCGCGTTCTCCCGGCTGGCGCGGGAACAGGGGCTGTTTTTCGGGCAGGCGCATCCCTTCCGGCCCGGCCTGACCCGCTGCGATCCCGCGCTGCTCGACGGCGTCGAGGTTTTTAACGGAAACCTGCGGCACAACAGCCACGATGATGATGCGCTGGCTTTTGCCCGCGAAAACGGGCTGATTGAAACATCGGGCTCGGATTTTCACGAATGGGAAGATCTGGCACGGGGCGGCATGGCCAGTCCCGAACCGGTCCGGGATGAACGCGACTGGGTGCGCAGGCTGAAGGACCGCACGCTGAAGCCGCTTTTTCCGGCGGGTTGATAGCCGGCGCCTGTCCGTGCGTCAATGCGGGCGGATTCGGCAAAAGGGCGCGGATATCTTCAAAAAAGTATTGACAAACCCCCGTAATCTCTATATAATATTTTCCGTGACACTTGAGGTGAACTATGGAATACCAGTTAAAACCCCTGTTTATGGGAGACGTGTCCGTTGTCCCGATTGAGGAAACGCTGGACTTGACCGCATTGGACGTGCAGGGCCTGCGCCCGTTTACACAGCCGGTGCGGGTGACCGGATCGATCCGGTATGTGGATGGCGTGGTCACACTGCAAGCGGACGTAAACTACCGTTATGACGGACGCTGCGACCGCTGCGCCGAACCGTTCCAGCGGCCGGACACGCTTAAAATCAAGCACATTTTAGTCACTTCCCTGAACGATGAATCGAACGAGGATTTTCTGCTGCTGAAAGATTACCGGCTGCCGCTTAGTGATCTGGTGACGGCCGACCTGCTCCTCAGCCTGCCGATGAAATCGCTCTGCCGGGAGGACTGCCGCGGGATTTGCCCGCAGTGCGGCCGCAATCTCAACGAGGGACTGTGCGGCTGCCGGCAGGAAACGGTCGACCCTCGCTTAGCGGCGTTAAAAGATTTGTTGAATTAGAATAAGGAGGTGCTGACGATGGCGGTACCCAAGAGAAAGCATTCCAAGGCTCGTCGCGATAAACGACGCAACAATGTGTGGAAAATGGACGCTCCGGCGCTCATGAAATGCCCGCAGTGCGGCGAATATAAGCGCGCACACCGTGTATGTGGCAATTGCGGCTATTACAATGGCCGGCAGGTCATTCAGAAGGAAGCCTGATTCGTTGCTGAAATGGGTAAAATAGAGGGTGCAGCTTAGAAAGGCTGTACCCTCTGTTTTTTCGTCCGGATGATCGGGAAGGGAGGCCGGCCTCATGGCGGTTATAATTAAACAGGTGCAGCCGGGCAGCCCGGCTGCGCGCAAGAAGCTGACTGGCGGCATGACTCTTGTTCGTATAAACGGGCATGATATCATGGATGTGCTGGATTACCGGTTTTATATGATGGAACCGCGGCTGACCCTCGAAGTAGAGGCGGACGGGGTGCGGCGCACCGTTAAAATCCGCAAGGATGAAGACGAGGACCTGGGGCTGGAGTTTGATACCTACCTGATGGATCGCCAGCATTCCTGCCGCAACAAATGCATATTCTGCTTTATCGATCAGTTGCCGCCGGGAATGCGGGAATCCCTGTATTTTAAGGACGACGACAGCCGCCTGTCCTTCCTGTTCGGCAATTATATTACGCTGACCAATGTCAGCGAGCATGAAATCCAGCGGATTATCGATATGCATATCAGTCCCATCCATATATCGGTGCACACCACCAACCCGGAGCTGCGCTGCCGCATGATGGGCAACCGGTTCGCCGGAGACAGCCTTTCGGCGCTGTATCGCATTGCCGCGGCTGGCATCCGCATCGAATGCCAGCTGGTGCTCTGCCCCGGCTACAACGATGGGGTGGAGCTGCGGCGTACCATGGAGGATCTGGCCCGGCTGGCGCCGTCCGTGGAAAGCGTGGCGGCCGTGCCGGTGGGGGTGACCCGCTTTCGCGAAGGCCTGGCCCCGCTGAGGCCCTTCACCGGGGAGGAATGCGCGGCGGTTATCGACGCCATGGAGGCCTTCGGCGGCCGGCAGCTTGCCGCCACGGGCAACCGCCTGTTTTATCCGGCGGACGAATTTTATGTCAAGGCCGGCCGGCCGGTCCCGGAAACGGACTTTTACGGGGACATGACACAGCTGGAAAACGGCGTGGGAATGATGGCTTTGCTCCGCGCTGAGTTCCGCGAGGCGCTGGCGGAAGAAACACGGCAGCCGGCAGGACACTGTTTGACCCTGGCAACCGGCGTCGCGGTGGCGCCATTTTTGCGCGGCCTTATTGACGAAGCTGCGCAAAAATGGCATAATCTTAAAGTGGAGGTTGTCGCCATACGCAACGAGTTTTTTGGTGAAACCATCGATGTGGCCGGCCTTGTCACCGGCGGGGATATTTTAAAGCAGATGCGGGGACGTTCGGGTGACCGCCTGCTGATCCCGGATGTGATGCTGCGGCACGACGGCGCGTGTTTCTTGGACGATATGACGCCGCAGGAATTGGCGCAGGGGCTAAATGTTCCGCTGACGGTCATTGCCGGCGACGGGCAGTCCTTGGTGGAAGCGCTGCTGTTATAAATCCAGCCCCGTCTGGATAGGATAAGTAAGAGGATACACAGATGAAAGAAAGCAGGAGGTGAGCCGTATGGCGCGGCCGGTGGTAGCTGTCGTGGGACGGCCAAACGTAGGGAAATCCACACTTTTTAATAAACTGATAGGTCAGCGGCTGGCCATTGTCAAGGACACGCCGGGCGTGACCCGCGACCGCCTGTTCGCCCCCTGCGAATGGCGGGGCCGCACCTTTATGCTGGCCGATACCGGAGGCATTGAACCGCATTCAGACGATGTGATCCTGTCCCAGATGCGGCGGCAGGCTCAGTTGGCCATCGAACAGGCGGATGTGATCATCCTGGTGACCGACCTGCTTTCGGGCGTAACGGCCAATGACGCCGATGTGGCGGTGATGCTCCAGAAAAGCGGCAAGCCGGTCGTGCTGGCTGTGAACAAATGCGATCACATCGGCGGCCTTCCCGCCGATTTCTATGAATTCTACAATCTGGGCCTGGGCGACCCGGTGCCGATATCTTCGGTACACGGGCACGGCACCGGCGACCTGCTGGACGCGGTGCTGGAATATCTGCCGGAGCAGCCGGAGGAGGACGTGGAAACCGACGTTATCCGGGTGGCGGTTATCGGCAAACCCAACGCCGGCAAATCCTCGCTGGTCAATCGCATCGCGGGGGAGGAACGCACCATCGTTTCGGATATCGCGGGCACCACGCGGGATACGGTGGATACGCCGGTGCACAACGAGCACGGTGACTTTATTTTTATTGATACCGCCGGCCTGCGACGGAAAAGCCGGGTGGATGACGCCATTGAAAAATACAGCATACTACGAGCCGAAATGGCCGTGGAGCGGGCCGATGTCTGCGTGGTGCTGATCGACGGTGAGGAAGGCTTTACCGAGCAGGACAGCAAGGTGGCGGGGATTGCCCATCAGCAGGGCAAGGCCTGCATCATTGCGGTGAATAAATGGGACGCGGTGGAAAAGGACGATAAAACCATGGATCGGATGCGCAAGCAGCTTATGAACGATTTTTCGTTTATGGCCTACGCGCCGTTCATTTTCATTTCTGCCAAAACCGGCCAGCGGATCGACCGGCTGTATGAGCTGATCAAGTTTGTCAACCAGCAAAACGCGATGAGGATATCCACCGGTATGCTCAACGATGTGCTGGCGCAGGCGACGGCCCGCGTACAGCCGCCTACGGATAAAGGGCGGCGGCTGAAAATCTATTATATGACCCAGCCCTCCACCCGGCCGCCTACATTTGTCTGTTTTGTCAACCGGGCGGACCTGTTCCATTTTTCCTACCAGCGGTATCTGGAAAATCAAATCCGTGAGACGTTCGGACTGGAGGGAACGCCCATTCGGTTTATTGTCCGGGAAAAAGGGGAGAAAAACGCACGATAGGGGACGAAGGTATGGTAGTAACGGAATTTCTTTCAAACTTTTGGATGCCTCTCATTATGGGCGCGATCATCGCGTACCTGCTGGGGAGCGTCAATTTTGCCATTGTGGTGACCAAATTCCTGAAAAAAAGCGATATTCGTGAGGTCGGAAGCGGCAACGCCGGTGCCACAAATGTCCTGCGGTCGCAGGGCAAGGGGGCGGCGGCGTTGACCACCATCGGCGACTTGGGCAAGAGTATGCTGTCGGTGTGGATCGGCGGTTGGCTGGTGGTGCATATGAACCCGGACATGGTCTCCTCCGCCTATCCGGCGGAGCATCTCCGGCTGATCGGGGAATACATATCCGGACTGTTCTGCATCCTGGGTCACCTGTATCCGCTCTATTTTGGATTCCGCGGAGGCAAAGGGGTGATGACAACCCTCGGTATGATGCTGATTCTCGATTGGCGGGTGGCGCTGATCAGCCTGGGCATGTTTATCGTCACCATCCTGATCGGCCGTATGGTTTCGCTGGGCTCGATCATGGCGGGAATTACCATGGTGATATGCACCTTCCTGTTCCGGGCGTTTGTCGACGAGTATCCCTGGTCGGTGGTGTGGCTGTGTACCACCATGGCGCTGGTCATTGTCGTCATGCTGATATTTAAGCATGTTCCCAATATTAAACGCATTATGAACGGGACGGAGAATAAGGTTCACTTTCATAAAAAAGACGGCGACAACGCCGGTTGAAAACGAAAGGAAGTGCGGGCATGGCACGGATCGTGGTAGCGGGTGCCGGCGGATGGGGTACAGCCCTGGCGCTGATGGCGCATCAGTATGGGCATGATGTAGCCCTCTGGTCCCCTTTTGAGGAGGAAATAGGTCGTATCCGGAGGGACCAGGAGCATAAGAAATTGCTGCCGGGGGTGCCGGTGCCGGAAACGGTGGAGCTGACAACCGATCTTTCCCGGGCGAGGGGAGCAGATCTGGTGATTATGGCGGTTCCGTCTTTTGCCGTCGAGCAGACGGCCCGCCAGCTCGGCGGCATTTTAACCGGGGAAACCATTATCGCCAACGCGGGCAAGGGACTTGAAAACGTCACGCTTCAGAGGTTTTCACAGGTGATAGGACAGGCTGTCCCGCAGTGCGCGGTGGTCGTGTTGTCCGGGCCGTCACACGCTGAAGAGGTGGCGCGGGGAGTGCCTACCACCGTGGTCAGCGCTTCGCAGCGGATCGATGCGGCGGAAGCGGTGCAGGAGTGGCTGATGAATCCCCGGTTCCGCATTTATGTCAACCCAGATGTCATCGGAGTGGAGCTTGGAGGCGCGCTGAAAAACGTCATCGCGCTGGCGGCCGGCATCGTGGACGGCCTCCAGTTGGGGGATAACGCCAAGGCGGCGCTTATGACCCGGGGACTGGCTGAGATGGCCCGCCTGGGTGTGGCGCTGGGCGCCAAGGCGGAAACCTTTGCCGGCCTGTCGGGCATGGGCGATCTGGTGGTGACCTGCGGCAGCATGCACTCCCGCAACCGCCGTGCCGGCATCCTTATCGGGCAGGGCTTCTCCGCGGAGGAAGCCGTGCGGCAGGTGGGCACGGTGGAAGGGTATCTGGCGGCGCGTGCCGCCTGGCGGTTGGCCTGCGAAACCGGCGTGGACATGCCGATTGTGGAGCAGTGCTACCGCATTTGTTATGAGGGTCAGTCCGCACCGGAGGCCATCCGGGACCTGATGGAGCGTCCCCGGCGACAGGAATTGGAACATTCCTGGTTATAAAATTGGCATAGTGCGCCGCAACCCCGCATATAGTACAGTGATAAACGATGCAAAAGGGGTGCGGCGATATGTTTGTATTCTCCGTTAAGACGTCAAAGAAGCGGATTCTGACTTTGATTCTCTGCGTGGCAGTGCTCATTCTCATTATCGTAGCGGCGGTCGGCCATGCGGCGGCGCCGACGGCCGCCAAAGCGCCGGTGACAGCCGACGGCGGCAGCGAGACCAAGCGGGTGGCGTTCCTGCGCTCGCTCGGCTATGAGGTGACGCCGGCGCATGCGGATGTAAAAGAAATTTTGATCCCGGATACGTTTGATGAGGAAACGACCAGCTATAATGAACTCCAGCAGACGGCGGGGATGAATTTGCAGCCCTACCATGGCAAGCGGGTCAAATGCTGGACGTATGAGGTGCTCAACGATCCCTCCGGCAAGGAAGCGGAAGCGCATCTTTACGAGTATAAGGACACGATTATAGCGGGCGACGTGTCGGCCAGGGAAGCGGACGGCTTTATGCGGGCGCTGACCTCGGCCAAAAAGACATAACCGGGCGGGAAGGACAGGACGGTCATGGTGCAGCGGCTGGATAAAATACTGGTTTCCCAGGGAATGGGCAGCCGCAGCGATATGCAGCGGCTGATCCGTGCGGGACGCCTCACGGTGGACGGACGGGTCGTGCGCGACCCGTCCGTAAAGGCCGATCCTTCCGCGGCGCTGTTGGCCGTCGACGGGAGGCCGCTGTGTTACCAGCAGCATCTCTATATTATGCTCAACAAGCCGCAGGGCTTACTTTGTGTCTCGCGTGATCCCCGGCAGCCCACGGTCCTGGATCTGTTGCCGCCCGCCCTTCGGCGGAGCGGCTTATTTCCTGCCGGCCGTTTGGACAAGGATACGGTGGGCCTGACGCTTATCACCGATGACGGTGATTTTGCCCACCGCATGCTGTCTCCCCGCCGGCATGTGGAAAAGACCTATCAGGCATTGATAGACGGCCCCCTGAACGAAGGGCAGCGGGAGGCTTTTACAAAAGGGCTGATTTTAGAAGACGGAACTGCCTGCATGCCGGCAAAATTACAAATCCTTGAACCGGGAGAGCGTCCCCTGATGGAAATCCGAATATCGGAGGGGAAGTATCACCAGATAAAGCGGATGTTTGCGGCTTGCGGCCACAAGGTGTTGTGGCTGAAACGAACAGCCATTGGCGGGCTCTTTCTGGATGAAACCCTGGAGGAAGGCCAGATGCGGGAGTTGTCAGAGGTGGAAAAAGGTCTGGTTTGGCAGTAAAGGGGATTATTTTTGTGTAATTTGTCCTTATGGAAATTAGATAAAAGAATTTTTAAAAGTTTGTTGATAAACGGTATGGTTATCGGCCGGGGAATCTGGTATATTAATACTATTCTCAGACTGCCCTAGGTAGGTCTGGTGGCTTGTTAATATGTGGGAGGTTATTACATGGCAAGTTTGTCACTGAAGAGCATTTATAAAAAATACCCGGGCGGCGTTACCGCGGTTTCCGATTTTAATCTGGAAATCAAGGATAAAGAATTTGTTATCCTGGTCGGACCTTCCGGCTGCGGTAAATCGACAACCCTGCGTATGATCGCGGGACTCGAAGAAATTTCGGACGGGGAACTGTACATCGGTGACAAACTGGTCAACGATGTGGCACCAAAAGACCGCGATATCGCCATGGTGTTCCAGAACTACGCCCTGTATCCGCATATGACCGTGTTTGAAAACATGGCGTTCGGCCTGAAGCTGCGCAAGGTGGCCAAGGACGAGATCAAACGCCGCGTGGAAGAAGCGGCGCGGATTCTTGATATTTCTCATCTGCTGGACAGAAAGCCCAAGGCGTTGTCCGGCGGCCAGCGGCAGCGTGTCGCGCTGGGACGCGCCATTGTCCGTGAACCCAAGGTCTTCCTGCTGGACGAACCGCTGTCCAACCTGGACGCCAAACTGCGTGCGCAGATGCGGACCGAGCTGTCCAAGCTGCACCAGAAGTTGGGTACCACGTTCATTTATGTTACCCATGACCAGACGGAAGCCATGACCATGGGCGACCGTATCGTGGTTATGAAAGATGGCTTTATCCAGCAGGTGGATACGCCTCAAAACCTGTACTCTCTGCCCTGCAACACCTTTGTTGCCGGCTTTATCGGCAGCCCGCAGATGAACTTTGTGGATTGCAAGCTGATTAAAAAAGACGGTGCCTACTGTGTGGAATTTGGTTCGGAAGACACCAAAACCAAACGTGGCGTCAAATACCAGATACCGCTGCCGGAGTATAAAAACGAGAAAAATATTCTGGAAGAATACGTGGATAAAGAGGTGCTGATGGGCATTCGTCCGGAGGATGTGCACGATGAGCCCCGGTATCTGGAAAAATTCTCGCACTGCAAAATTAATGCCGATGTCGAAGTGACTGAAATGATGGGTGCAGAAACCTATTTGTACCTGACAGTGGAAGGCATCAGCATGACGGCCCGCGTTGAGCCGACCTCGACCGCTCGTCCCAGCGATACGATTGAAATTGTCATGGACAGCGACCGTATTCACCTCTTTGACAAAGAGACCGAACGCGCGATCTGCCACTAAAATAATCGCAACCAAGCAGCGTCAGCCTCCAGGCTGGCGCTGTTTTTTCTATTAGTAGCTTCCATCAAGTCGGCAGGAGCCGTCAAAAAAAGGTTTGGCGGGAAAAGGGGAATTTGATCTGAACCACGGGATTTTTGTGAAAAAACCAGGTTAAAGTATGTCCGAAATGTAAAATTTGGTGAATTCACACGATCTTTATACGCTTTTTTCTCCTTTATACTTGAAAAAATTTTTAAAATTGTGTACAATAAACCATGATACTGCAAAGGATGCAACGATTCAACACGTCGTAAAAACCGGCCCGGTGCCATGCCGATACCAATACAATCGGGAATTAACGAAAGAAGGGGTAGTCCTATGTCCAACCGACTCTTCCAAAGCATCGTCCATCAGATGAGAGAGGCTATTGACCGCACCATTGGCGTCATTGATGAAACCATGACGGTTATCGCATGCAGCGATCTGGGTCGCATCGGAGAGCCCTGCGCTCAAATCCAGGAGGATGCGTTTTCTTCGGTGGAGCCGTTTGTGGTCGACGGCTATACCTATAAAGCCTTCGGTTCCCGCCCTACCAGCGAACATATTCTGTTCGTGGAAGGCGCGGACGAGCAGGCGTCGAAATATGCGGCTATGCTGGCGGTGTCCCTGTCCAGCATCAAGCAATATCACGATGAGAAATACGACCGGGGCAATTTTGTCAAGAATGTTATTCTGGACAATATCCTGCCGGGCGATATCTATTTAAAGGCGCGTGAGCTGCGGTTTAACAATGACGTCAGCCGCGTGGTGCTTCTCATTCGGGTAGCGACCCGCGCCGAGGTGTCGGCCTTTGATATCGTTCAGAACCTGTTCCCGGAAAAGAATAAGGATTTTGTCGTCAACATCAATGAATCGGATATCGCCCTGGTCAAGGAAATCCGGGCGGGCATCGATTCCAAGGATCTTGAAAAGCTGGCCCGTTCAATTGTGGACACGCTGGGCAGCGAATTTTACACGCAGGCCTCCGTGGGCATTGGTACGGTGGTTGAGGGGATTAAAGACCTGGCCCGTTCTTTCAAGGAAGCGCAGGTGGCGCTGGAAGTCGGGAAGGTGTTTGATACGGAAAAGGCAATTGTCAATTACGACAACCTGGGCATCGCCCGCCTGATTTATCAGCTGCCCACCACGCTGTGCGAAATGTTCTTGAAAGAAGTGTTTAAGCGCGGTTCTATCGATTCGCTGGACCAGGAGACCTTGTTTACCATCCAGCGTTTCTTCGAAAACAACCTGAACGTATCGGAAACCTCCCGCAAACTGTTTGTTCACCGCAACACGCTGGTTTACCGGCTTGAAAAGATCAAACGGCTGACCGGCTTGGATCTGCGGGAATTTGATGATGCCATCGTTTTCAAAGTGGCGTTGATGGTAAAGAAATACCTGATGGCCAATCCCGTAAAGTACTAAATAGGCGCATCAAGCCGCCGACCGGCGTCGCTGGTCGGCGCTTATCGCTTTTTTATTGGCAGAAATTACGATCTTGTCGCCGCCGTCTGCGGGCGGTATGATGATAAGGGAAGATCTGCACGGAATCCCGGTTCCCGCCATGCGCGGGACGACGGGGAAAACCGCACCCTGGTGGGAGGTGTCCTTTTGATAGAATTCAAGGGCGTACATAAAACTTATGATAACGGCACCAAGGCGCTGAAAGACGTCAACATCCATATCGACAAAGGGGAATTCGTCTTCATCGTGGGGGCGTCGGGCTCGGGTAAAAGTACGTTTTTAAAGCTGATCATGCGGGAAGAATTGCCCAATGCCGGTGAAGTGATTGTCAACGGCTTTAAGCTGAATAAGCTTAGGCGGCGCAAGGTGCCGTATCTGCGGCGCACCATGGGCATTGTGTTTCAGGATTTCCGCCTGATCAATAACATGACTGTGTTTGACAATGTGGCTTTTGCCATGCGGGTCATCGGCGCTTCCCGCAGAGAAGTCCGCAAACGCGTACCGTATATACTCGGTCTGGTAGGCCTGCAAAACAAGGCCCGCAGCTTTCCGCAGGAACTGTCCGGCGGTGAGCAGCAGCGGGTTGGTCTGGCGCGGGCGCTGGTCAACAATCCGTCCATGATTATCGCGGACGAGCCCACCGGCAATATTGACCCCGAAATGTCTATGGAAATTGTGGAGCTACTCACTGAAATCAATCGGCGGGGCACCACGGTTTTAATGGTTACACATGAGCATGAGCTGGTTCATGCTTTCTCTCACAGGATTATTGAAATTCGGGATGGCTGCGTGGTATCGGACAGCCTGTATGATGATGAACCGACGCCGGCGGAGCCGGTTGCGTTGGACGCTCTGATTGAAGATATTACGGCAGCGGATGAGGCGTCCGATACGGCGGTAGATACGCCGGAGCCGGCCGAACCGACACAAGGAGGGGAAGCCAATGAAGCTGAGTAGCGTACGGTATTTGATGCGGGAAGGCTTCCGTAACATCTGGCAGAACCGCTTTATGGCGATCGCTTCCATCTGCGTTCTGATATCCTGCCTGCTGCTGACCGGCGGCGCCTACCTGATATTTGAAAATATAAACAACGCCTTTAAGCAGGTGTATGAGCAGAATGTGGTGGTGGTGTTTGCCAAGGAACAGACCACACAGGAGCAGCTAAAAACCCTGGAGCAGCAGCTGCGGCAAATCGATAATATTAAGAGCGTACAGTTTGTTTCCAAGGATGAAACGCTGGAAACCTATAAAAACGATATCCCGGAAGCGACCTACCAGGAGATGCAGGGCAGTGAAAATCCCATGCTGGACTTGTATGTCGTAACCTTCGACGATTTGGAAAAATTCGATGCGACGCTGGCGCAGATAGAAAAGCTGTCGAATATCGACGACGTCAGCTCCAACAAGACGATTGCCCAAACGCTTACCAAGGTGCGCAACATTGTGCTTACCGTGGCGGGCTGGATTATCGGTATTTTGCTTCTGGTATCTCTGTTTATCATTTCTAATACCATCAAGCTGACGGTTTACAGCCGCCGCCTTGAAATTTACATCATGAAATCGGTGGGAGCCACCAATTTATTTATACGGATACCATTCCTAATTGAGGGCATGATGCTGGGACTGACGTCGGGGCTGCTTGCCTATGGCATCATTTACTATCTGTATGACCAGCTGGCCGGCATGTTTTCCTTTACGGGAATCTTTGGCATTGTCAGCTTTTCAGAAGTGTGGGTGACGGTATTTGTCGGGTTCCTGGCGGCCGGCGTTTTGACCGGTATGCTGGGAAGCGCGATTTCCATGGGACGATATTTAAAACGGGATGGAGGAACTTCGGATGAGTAAGCGACAGAAACGTTGGCTCCGCTGCACGGCCGTGCTTTGCGCCGTCGTATTGACCGCGGTTTCACCGGCCGGGCTGGGCCGCATCCAGGTGCGCGCGGCTACGTCGTCGGAACTGCAGAAGCAGCTGAGCGATCTGGAGGCAGAGGCACAGCAGCTCAACCATGATCTCGCCATTTACAAGGATGATCTGGACAAGCAGCAGGAGTACCTCGAGACTCTGAACGGCCAGATTTCAAACACGGTGGATCAGATCGAAGTGCTGACGGATCAGATCAATACCCTGAACGACCAGATTTATACCAAGGAACAGGAAATTTCTGAAAAGCAGCAGCAGATAAACGATCGAGAGCAGGAAATCGAGGATGATTTCTCCAAACTACAGCAGCGGCTGCGGGCTGTGTCCAAAAGCGGTAACATGTCCACCCTTCAGATGCTGCTGGATACTGGTGAGTATACGGATTATCTGATTAAGTCCAAAATGATGAAACGCATTGCCGATAATGATCAGAAGTTGATGGATGATCTGGAAAAAGAGATTCAGCAGATCCATCAGGAAAAACAAAAAATCGAAAATGAAAAACAGATTATTGACGACGAGCGTATGAAGGTCGTTGAGGTCAAGGAAAAAGCGGACGACAAAAAGGCGGAACTCGATGGTCTGTACGATAAAGCCAACAGTGTGGCTAAAAAACTGGAAAGCAGCATCGAAGGCTATAAAAATAAGCTGGCGGATAACCAGCAGCGTCAGGACGAGGTGGAAGAAGCCCTTCAGGAATTGATCCGGCAGTCCACCAGCAGCTCGGGAGGCTCCTCCTCGGGCGGTTCGTACGGCGGCAACTATGGGGGCGGCACCATGCATTGGCCGGTTCCGGCTGTCCGCAACGTGTCTTCCGGGTATGGTTACCGCTGGGGAACGGTGCATCGCGGCATCGATATATCCGAGGGCGCTGTACCGGTATACGGCCAAAACGTCGTGGCAGCGGCGGATGGACAGGTTATATACGTCAACAACAGCAATTCCTGGGGTTCGGGCGCATCCTGGGGGTACGGATACTGCGTGATTATCGATCACGGGCCGGACAGCAACGGTAACAACATTACCACACTGTACGCGCACAATTCGCGGGTGTTTGCCTACGTTGGGCAGCAGGTTACGGGCGGCAGCACCGTTATATCCGCTGCGGGAGCAACCGGCGACGTTACCGGGCCGCACCTGCATTTCGAAGTGCGGGTGAACGGCGTGGCTGTTGACCCGATTGCCAATGGCTATATCAGTGCTTATTGATCGTCAGGGATACAACGGGGAATCCGGCTCCACGCGGGCCGGATTTCTCTTGTTGTATCCCTTTTTGGGATAAAATGGACAGAATGTTTTAAACGGTTTTAGTCTGGAAAGGAGCGGAATGGCACATGCATAAGAAAATATCGGTCGGGGTGCTGCTGGCGTCGGTGATTTTGGCGGTGGCGCTGACGGTATCCGTCACCATGGTCATCGCTATTCGCTATTTCAATTCGACCGTCAGCGATGTGACGCAGCGGCAGGCTATGTTCGAATATGTAACCGATGTGGATAAAATCGTACGCTATCACTACAATGGGACCATTGACGAGGAAAAGCTGCGCCGGGCGTTGGGTAAAGGGTATATAGACGGTATTGACGACCCCTATGCGGCGTATCTCTCTTCGGATGAATATAAGGAGGCTCTGGACACACGGAAGGGGAAGGAGACCGGATTCGGCTTGGAACTGGCTCTTTCGGATAATGGCCGGATGATTGTGAGCCGGGTACATCCCAACTCTACGGCAGATAAAGCCGGGATAGAAAAAGGGGACGTCTTGACGGCGGTCAACGGCAGCGAGGTATCCGCGTCGGACTTTTCGTCCGTGAACCGCACGCTATCTGATGCTCCCAAGGTGATTTTGAGTGTTCGCCGGGAAAATACGCCGCACGCGTTTGAAATATCCACCAGCACCTATGATTTTGTTAGCGTGGAGGGGCGTATGACCGGAAGCGATATAGGGCTGATCCGCCTGTACAGTGTAAACGACCGGACACCTGATCAGTTTAAGACGGTGTATGAATCCCTGCAAAAGCAGGGGGCGGTTAAGTTTATTTTTGATGTTCGCGACAATGCCGGCGGGTCTCCGGAGGCCATTGAAAAAATACTGTCCTTTTTAGTCCCGGAAGGCCCTTACGCCCAACAAACGGATAATACCGGCAAAACGACCTATCTGACGTCCGGAAATGCCCGGGCAATGACCAGTCCGTCGGTCACACTGGTCAACAGCCGGACCGCGGGAGAGGCGGAGCTGTTCGCCGGCGTTCTCCAGGAGCTGGGGAAAACGACTGTAGTGGGCGAATTGACCGCTGGTAAAGGCATGATTCAAGAGCTGTATACCGTAAACAACGATGGAGCGGCCGTGCGCCTGTCTGTGGCCGAACGCCGCCTGATTAAAGCGGGCAGCATAGAGGATAAAGGCATTACTCCGGATGAGGAAGTGAAGCTGCGGGAGCAGCTGGCACTGGTGGAAGAACCGGATGATACGCCGCTGCAGGCGGCTGTCCGACGGCTGACATCCGGCGGCACGACAACGCAGCCTGCTGGGACCACCACCGGCACGATGTCACCGAAAACGGAGCCCAGCAAAACCGGCTCGCCCAGCGCCGTGACTACGAGGGCAACGACGCGAAAGGCATCCTGAAGTCTGGCCTGTTTCAACCGGGGTATGGGACAACAAAACCCGCTCAAAGGGGATTCCCCCTGCGAGCGGGTTTTTGATGATAACCGTATCCTTCGGCAGCGTTACAGGCTTTCCGCAAAGCGGCGGCCAAGGGCTGTCGCCTCGTCCAGATCCGCCTGCACCGGTACAAAGTTTATTTTATAGCCGTCCTCAAATACCGCCATACGCAGTCCTTTGAGGCGGGCGATGATGCCCGGAATGGCTTCGCCGCTCCAACCGAAAGAGCCGAACACCAGCGCTGGCTTCTTCTTGTTGTTGATGGCGTCCACACCGCTGAGCAAATGCCATACAGGCGGCACCGCGTCGCTGTTGATGGTGGGCGACCCAATGGCAAAGGCATCGGACTCATTGAGCTGAGCCTGCAGGTATGCCATATCGTGATCGTTGATATCGTAAACGGTCACACGGGCGTCCGGCAGCGTTTCGCGAATGCCGGCGGCAATCGCTTCGGCCAGCAGGCCGGTGTTGCCATAGGCGGAGCAGAAAAACACCGGAATATCCCGTCCGGTTTTCTGCACCGGCTGGCTCCACTGCCGGTATTGTTCAATGACATCGCCAATCAGCCCCTCTTTGGTCAATACCGGGCCGTGGCTGGTGCAAATGAACGAGATATCCAGATCATTAATCTTCTCTATGCCCTTGAGCACATAGGGCTTAAACGGGCCAAAAATGGCGTCGTAATAGCCTTTGAGGGCGTCTCGATATTTGGCAGGATATTTGATGGCGGTATCGAATACGTGCGGTTCGCAGTAATGGGAGCCGAAAAAGTCGCAGCTGAACAGCGTCTTGTCCTCTGCGCACCAGGTAAACATGGAATCCGGCCAGTGCAGGAAGGGGGCCATGCGGAACTGGAGCGTATGGCCGCCGAGATCCAGCGTTTCCCCGTCCTTAACCACCCGTACCGGTAGATCCGGATTGTTGGTGATGTGGCGGATATACAGGGAACCGGCCTGGCTGACCAGGATTTCGGCATGCGGGCAAAGCTCCGTGAGCCGTGCCATGACGCCGGTATGGTCCGGTTCACAGTGATTGAGAATGATATAATCGATCTCTTCCGGGGGACAGACCGCGCGGATGTTCTCCAGATACTGGTCGAAATAGGTCAGGTGACAGGTCTCGATCAGGGCGGTTTTGTCCTTTCCGCGAACAATATACGAATTGTAGGTGGTGCCGTAATCGGTACGCATCACCACGTCAAAAATCCGCATTATCGGGTTTAAAATTCCAACCGTGCTGATCGCATCGGTGATTTGACGTACAGGCATGGAAACCATCCTTCCTTATTGCTCTTCCTCGAACATATCCTTTCCTACGCCGCAAAGCGGGCAGACAAAATCATCCGGAAGATCCTCCCATTTCGTACCGGCAGCGATGCCGCTGTCCGGATCGCCAACCGCCTCATCATAGACATATCCGCATACAGAGCAAACCATCTTTTTCATAATCAATTCCTTCTTTCCATGGAAATATTTGGGGACACCTTATTTTTACACCAGGTAGAGGAGTATGTCAATCCCTTATTTTACACTTCATTTCAGTACGCCGGTGATCGCCAATCCGGCTACCAGCCCGGTCAGCCCGCTGGCACCGGCGAATAAAAACCGGCGGATGCGTTGACGCCGGCGGCTGAGCCTCAACCCCCCATAACCACCCGACGTCCGCAGGAGCTGATGGGCCTGTTCCCGCAGACAATCGGTCTCCAGATCGCTGCAGCCAGGCCTGACCACCAGCAAAGCCCGTTCAAAATATTCGTTTTGCGTGTCGGTCACTTCAATAATCTGCCGGTTAATCCCTTTAATCATCCTGCCATCCACTCCTTTGCTTAATCCGTTTGCGCATGGGTAGGATGCCCGGTATTTTCCAAGTTTATTCCGAAAAATGGGCGGCTTTGAAAGGCAATATACGGACTGTAAATCCCTGTTTTGGTCGAATGCTGTTGAAAACCTTGTTGAAAATGTGGATAACCCGCGTATTTTCAGCAAATTCGGACCGGTTGAAAGTGTGAAAACCCAATTTTTCCCATTTATTCAACCATTTTTTTGATACAGTCGGTTTAGCATCCTTTACCAGCGCTTTTTGGGATCAGAGGGCATTGGTTGGCTTATCAGGACAATTCGCGGGACGTCAGCCACCAGACGGCGCGTTCGATCGCATCCCGGGAGTTCCCCCAATCGGCGTCGTCCCCGGTATGGCGGTAATCGTACATTTTGCAGAAATGCGAAACGTCTTCCCGCAGCGACGACAGGTATTTCCGGCAGAGGGCGGCGGCCTCTTTGGCAAAGTCGGGCTGCCGTTTCTTATCCATACAGGTGGACGCTTCTGTGAGAAGCGAAAAATGGGGCAGGCAAAGCGATTCTTGCGCGGCAAACAGCTCACGGAAATCCCGCTGCTGCTCCCACATCCGGCACACGGTCGCAAGCATCTTGTGCATGGTGGCGTCCACCTGGCCGCAGACAAAGCAGCTGTCCGCGGCCCGGCCGGCTGACTGTCCCTGCCGGGCGGCGCTTTTGCCGAGAAGCGGCAGCCCGTTAAACACCTGTTTATCCAAATCCGCCAGATGGCTTTCCAGCATCAGCGCCACGCTCAGGCGATTGCGCCGTCCCAGCATTTGCCGGTAATGCGCATGGCAAAAGCCCTGCCGGTTGGTTTCCATCCGCACATCCGGCTCCATCATGGCGGCGCCGGTGATATACTCCACCACCCGTTCCTCCAACGTGTTCCGCAGCCGGCAGATGGGGCATCCTTCCTTCGGCTCAAACACCTCGCTGACTGGTATGCTAACCAGACTGTCCCGCATAAAATCCGCTCCCTGTTGTTAAACTATTATGCGTATCATATCACAAATCCGCTCAAAACGGAAGAATCGGAGCCGGCGGAATAGGCGGTGGATAAAATAACGGTTCAGCAGCAATTTTGCATTTGCGTTCCTGACTATAAGCCCGGAGCCATTGGCTGCACAAAGATTTTTGTCTTTACTCTTTACGCAGAGAAAAAAATCGTGTATAATACGGATAATCACTGAAAATTTAGGAGGTCTTGTTATGCCACTCGTAAACACAAAGGACATGTTTAAAAAGGCGTATGACGGCGGTTATGCGATCGGCGCGTTCAACGTGAACAATATGGAAATTATGCAGGGCATTGTGGAAGCCTGCAAGGAACTGAATTCCCCGGTTATTCTGCAGGTTTCGGGTTCGGCCCGCAAATACGCGCATCACGGCTATCTGTATCATATGGTACAGGCGGCGGTGGAAGAAACCGGCCTGCCGATTGCGCTGCATCTTGATCACGGCGCCAGCTTTGAACTGTGCAAGGAGTGCATTGACGGCGGCTTTACCTCCGTTATGATCGACGGTTCCCATCTCGATTATGAGGAAAACGTGGCGGTTACCAAAAAAGTGGTGGATTATGCACATGCACGCGGCGTCACCGTTGAAGGCGAACTGGGTCAGCTCGCCGGCGTGGAAGACGAAGTCAGCGTGGAAGCCGACAAGGCCAATTATACTGACCCGGACCAGGTTCAGGATTTTGTAAACCGCACCGGCGTCGATTCTCTGGCCATTGCCATTGGCACCAGCCATGGCGCTTTCAAATTTAAACCCGGCCAGAAACCTCAGCTGCGCTTTGATATCCTGCAGGAAGTCATGGACCGGCTGCCCGGGTTCCCCATCGTTCTGCACGGCGCGTCTTCGGTGATGCCCGAATATGTGGCCATGGTCAACCAGTTTGGCGGCCAGATGGCGGATGCTATCGGTATTCCGGAAGATATGCTGCGTCAGGCGGCGAAGATGGCGGTGTGCAAAATCAATGTTGACTCCGACCTGCGGCTCGCGATGACGGCCGGCGTGCGTAAGCATTTGGCGGAAAATCCCACCCACTTTGATCCCCGCCAGTATCTGGGCGAGGGCCGCGATGATATCACGGCGGTAGTAAAACACAAAATTGAAACGGTTTTGGGCAGCGCCAGCAAAGCGTAATCCTTGCCGTTACCAAAAGCCTCCCTCTCATTCGAGAGGGAGGCTTTTTTTATGAAATGGCCAGACAGGCTGGAGCTTCATAAAATGTAGAGCATGATTTTTTTCGTCAGCTTTACTTTTGTTAAAAAAACTATTATTATAAGTGTAGTTAGGCTTTGCGGTATGGCTGAAACTATGGAGGACGACAGCCTGAAGGGTGGTTTGCCTTATGAAGATAACAAACGACAAACATAGAGCCGGCAACCGGCCGGGTCATTGGATAAGAGCCATTACGCTGGTTATGGCTCTTATCCTGTTGCTTTTGGGGACCAGCCTCGACGATATCCATCCCGCATTCGCCATCGATGTAGCCGTGTCAAGTCAAAACAAGGTTTTGACACAGGAGCAGGACATAGCCAAAGATAAAACCGAGTCGACATTGCTCGAGGCGGCGGAGATTCCCTCCGCGCATACCATTGCGGAATTTCCCGATCTGCTGCAAACTCCCGAATTGCCGACAGGATGTGAAATAACGGCTCTGACGATGCTGCTGCGCTATTACGGCCTGCCGGCAGAAAAAACCACCATGGCTGAAGCCTATCTGCCAAAAACGTCCTTTCGGTTAAAAGAGGACGAAGACGGAAATTTCTACGGGCCGGATATTAACCGCTATTTTGTGGGGGATCCATTTACGGAAACGGGAATTGTGTGCGGGCCGGGAGCGATTGCGAGGGCGGCAAACCAGTACCTGCGGGATAGCGGCAGCCCGCTGCGGGCGTCGGCCAGGACCGGCGTTTCCTTTGAAGAGCTTTACCGTATGGTCAGCGAGGATAAGCCGGTCGTGGTTTGGGTGACCATCTGTATGGAGGACCGTTGGGAAACCCAGGGCTGGACGACAAAAAACGGGAGCGAAGTCGTTTGGAGCCAGAACGACCATGCCGCCGTTCTGGTCGGGTATACCGAGACGACCATAACCGTGTCCGATCCCATCAGCGGACGAAGGGAGCACGATAAATCACAATTTGAAAGCGTGTTTTCTTCGCGGGGATGTTCCTGCGTGTTGGTGGAGTAACGGAAAGCGGCGCTTGCATTGCCTTCGCTAATCAACACCCCCTCCGGCAAATCTTACGGCCGGAGGGGGG
>OGYY01000460.1_pt1 | contig 41949 bp, 37 predicted proteins | sample 1576671 | NCBI WGS metagenome assembly OGYY01 (sample SAMEA3541593, study PRJEB24748) | human gut metagenome | biome: human gut; feature: human-associated habitat; material: faeces | place: China | collected 2012 | reverse complement strand
ACGCGCATAAAGAAAGCCTCCCATTTCTCATGTCCAAGAAATGGGAGGCAGTTCAGGTAGCGGCAGGGCTTTTGGAAGGGGACGAGTTGTGCAGGCTCGTTAGGCGAGCTTAGCCTCGAGTGCGGCGATGCGCTTATAGGCATCGATGGTAAAGCGGGTCTGCTTCTCCAGGATCATGGTGGTCATGAGAGTATCCTGAGCATGGGCCATGATGAAGGTCATCTCCATCTCGCCGCCGCCGGCCTCCTGCGAAAGCAGCTTGGTCTGCGTGTCGTGGGCACCGATGAGCGCATCGCTGGCATCCTTGTGCAGCTGCTCGGCCTTCTCAAAATCACCCTCGCGAGCAGCATCGAGCGCTGCAAGCAGATCGGTCTGGGCGTCGCCCGCGTATGCGACAATCTCGAATCCAACCATCGAGATTTCTTCTTTGGTTGCCATATTGCGTTCCTTTCACATATGAACCAATGGGGAGCATCGCGTCCGGGCATACGCGCTGCGTTGTGTATGACAGAGACAGTAACATTCAAACAAAAAAGAACAGCGCAAAACGTAATTTCGAGCTATGAACGGTCGTTTTTCGCCCGTGAACGGTTTTTAAACCAATCCGAACATTCTTGAACACAATTAGCGGAAACCCAAACGGGACCGCACCCTAGCGTATATCGCGCACCGTATCGCCCTCGACGAGCACACCCGGAAACAGCATGTGCTCCACACCGGGTGCAGCGCCCTCGGCGCCGGCAATCTTGTCGACCGCCCACATGCCGACGCGCTTGTTGTCAAAGCGCACCGTAGTCAGGCGACGATCGGGCACGATATCGCCCAAACTATCGTCAACACCCACCACGCTTACGTCCTGGGGCACGTGCTTCCCGCGCGACTCGAGCCCGCGAATGCAGCCGTAGGCCATGGCATCGTTGGAAGCATAAATGGCTGTGCAGTTCGAATCGTCCGCAAGCACCTGGCCGGCGGCATATCCGCTCTGTGCCGTCCAATCGCCACGGACGAGTCGCGGCGGCTCAATACCATGCGCGCGCAATGTCTCGCGCCAGCCCTCCTCGCGACGCATGCCAGAAAGCGAGCGCTCGGGGCACGAGATAAAGTGCACGGTCTTGTGCCCCTGCTCCAGCAGGTACTCGACCACCTGGCGCGAGCAATCGAACTGGTCGTTATCGACTGTTGAACAGAGCGGGTGCTCCAGCATGGTAACGAGCACCGTCTGCATACCGGGCAGCGGCTCGAAGGTGCCAAAGTCCGCCGGCATGCGATTCATGATCACAACCATGCCATCCACCGGCAGCGCGCTCATGCGCGACGATGCGCTCTCGAGGGTATACGGATGCCCGTCTACTTTAGTGAGGGTGATGGCATAGCCATGTTTGTCGGCCGCGGCGGCAAAGCCCTCCATACGGTCGAGGTTGCCGGTGCCGGTAATGTTGAACATGGCGACGCCGACGGTCTTAAACTTGCCGCGGCGCAGCGATCGACCGGCAAAATTGGGGCGATACCCCAGCTCGCGCATGGCGGCGCGCACGCGCTCCTTGGTCTCGGGGCGCACGCTGGGCGAATCGTGCACCGTACGCGAGACTGTCTGCTCCGAGACGCCCGCGAGACGCGCCACGTCCTTAACGGAAACCGATTTTTTAACAGCGGCCATAGGTCGATCTTTCTATGTCAACGATGCCATTGAAGACATCCTGCGCAGTCATTTTGAACACCTTTAAGTATATCCAACGCCTCCCCAACGATACGCTTACCACCCAAAACCTACCGTTCACCGACAATCCCGCTTCCCCGGACGGCTTTTGTCGACCAAATGTTAACGTTGCCATTGTGCAAACACAGAGCCACCGGGCGGCTCAAACGTTTACGCGTAAGGAATCGACGGTTCGCAGGCACAGGAACCACCGATTCGCGTCTTTATTTGTGCCGCAAAATGGCAACGTCAACATTTTGGCAACCGAACGCCAAAAGTTACCATCGTTGCTAACCCACCGACTCTTAGGAGCATTGCATGGAGCAACTCATCGCCATCATCGAAAAGGGCCAGCCCTTTTTCAACGCGATCGCCCGCAACAAGTACCTCAAGGCGATCCGCGACGGCTTTATCTCCGTCATCCCCATCATCATCTTCTCGTCCATCTTCTGCCTGGTAGCCTCGGTCCCCAACATCTGGGGTTTCTACTGGCCCGATGACATCAACAACGCCCTGTGGAAGTGCTACAACTACTCCATGGGCATCCTGGCCATCGCCTGCGCCGCCACCACGGCCAAGCACTTCGCCGACGCTCAGAACCGCGATCTGCCCAAGAACAACCAGATCAACTTCATCTCGTGCATGTGCGCGGCCATCATCGGCTTCTTGCTCCTTTCGAGCGACACGATCGCCACGGACGCTGCCAGCGGCTTCAACACCACCTACCTTGGTTCCAAAGGCCTGCTGACCGCCTTTATCGCTGCGTTTGTGACCGGCATCATCTACAAGTTCTTCATTAAGCGCAACATCACCGTCAAGATGCCCGAGCAGGTTCCGCCCAACATCTCGCAGACCTTTAAGGACATCATCCCCTTCTCCGTCTGCATCACCGTCTTTTGGGTCTTTGACATCGCCTTCCGCGCTGCTTTTGGCTTCTGCTTTGCCCAGGGCGTCATCCAGGTGTTCCAGCCCCTGTTCACCGCTGCCGACGGCTACATCGGCCTCGCTGTGATCTACGGCGCTATGAGCCTCTTCTGGTTCGTGGGCGTCCACGGCCCCTCGATCGTCGAGCCCGCCATCGCCGCCGCCCTCGTTGCCAACATGACCGACAACCTGGCTGCGTTCCAGGCCGGCCAGCACGCTTCCGCTGTCCTGACCCAGGGTGCCCAGTACTTCGTCGTCTGCATGGGCGGCACCGGCGCCACGCTCGTCCTGGTCTTTATGTTCTGCTTCCTGGCCAAGTCTCAGGAGATGCGCGCCGTCGGTAAGGCCGCCATCGTCCCCGTCTGCTTTGCCGTCAACGAGCCGCTGCTGTTCGCCGCGCCCATCGTGCTCAACCCCGTCTTCTTTGTCCCGTTTGTCTTTGCCCCGATCGCCAACATCTGGATCCTCAAGATCTTTATCGACTTCTTGGGCATGAACGGCTTTATGTACACCCTGCCTTGGACCGTCCCCGGCCCCATCGGCACCATCATGGGCCTGGGCTTCCAGCCGCTCGCTTTTGTGATGCTCGCCCTTATCCTGGTCGTCGACTTCGTTCTGTACTACCCGTTCTTCCGTGCCTATGACGCCCAGAAGTGCGCCGAGGAGGCCGAGATCTCCCAGGAGGAGCTCGCCGCCAAGAACGCCGAGAAGGCCGCCAAGCTCAACGATGCCTTCCAGGGCAAGGCCGACGCCAAGAGCGTTGCCGCCGGCGCCGCTGCCGAGGCCGTGAAGTCCGATGCCCCCGCCGTTCCCGCAGCACCCGCCGCCGAGGCAACGACCGCCAGCGACCTCAACGGCAAGCGCGTGCTCGTGCTCTGCCAGGGCGGCGGAACCTCGGGTCTGCTCGCCAACGCGCTGGCCAAGGCCGCCAAGGAGCGCGGTATTAACCTCGAGACCGCTGCCGAGGCCTATGGCAATCACGTGGACATGCTCCCTGACTTCGATCTGGTCGTCCTGGCCCCGCAAGCCGCCAGCTACCTGGCCGACCTGCAGAAAGACTGCGAGCGCGTGGGCAACAAGTGCGTTGCCTGCCGTGGCAAGCAGTACATCGAGCTCTCCCAGAACGGCGATAAGTCTCTCGCCTTCGTCTCCGAGCAGCTTTCGAAGTAAGTAACGTCCAGGGCCAGTCGACCATCAGCAGCCGGCTGGCCCTTCGATCTAGACGATTGGATCATCATGTCCGTTAATCCTGCTAGCGTCACTAACCCGCCCGCGCAGTTTCCCGAGGGCTTTGTCTTTGGCGGCGCCACTGCTGCCTACCAGGTAGAGGGCGAGACCCGCACTCACGGTAAGGGCAAGGTTGCCTGGGACGACTTTCTGGAGGCCCAGGGGCGCTTCTCCCCCGATCCCGCTTCGGACTTCTACAACCAGTACCCCGTCGACCTGGAGCTGTGCGAGGAGTTCGGCATCAACGGCATTCGCCTCTCCATCGCCTGGAGCCGCATCTTCCCCAACGGCACCGGCGAAATCAACCCCGAGGGCGTCCAGTTCTACCACGATCTCTTCGCCGAGTGCCACAAGCACCACGTTGAGCCGTTCGTCACGCTGCATCACTTTGACACGCCGCTTCCCCTCTTTGAGAAGGGCGACTTCCTCAACCGTGAGACCATCGACGCCTTTGTGGACTTTGCCACCTTCTGCTTTAAGGAGTACGCCGACCAGGTGACCTACTGGTTCACCTTTAACGAGATCTGGGCCGACGCCTCCAACACCTACATCGAGGGCACCTTCCCCGGTGGCGTCAAGGCGCATCTGGCCGAGGCCTTCCAGTGCGAGCACAACATGATGCTCGCCCACGCCAAGGCCGTGCTGGCCTTCCACAACGGCGGCTTTAAGGGCAAAATCGGCGTCATCCAGTCGCTGGAGTTTAAGTACCCGCTCAACGAGAACGACCTCGCCGACATCAAAGCCGCCAACAACGAGCACGTGCTGCAAAACCAGTTCTTGCTCGACGCCACCTTCCGAGGCGACTATGCGCCCGACACCCTCGAGTGCGCCAACCGCCTGGCTGCCGTCTCGGGCGGCACCATCGAGATCCTAGACGAGGATCTGGAAATCATGCGCGAGGCCGCGCTCTACAACGACTACCTGGGCGTTAACAACTACCAGTGCCGCTTCTTGAAGGCTTACGACGGCGAGAACGACCTGCACCACAACGGTACGGGCGAGAAGGGCACTGGCCGCTGGCGCGTTAAGGGTATTGGCGAGCATGTGAACAAGCCTGGCATCCCCACCACCGACTGGGACTGGATCATCTATCCCGAGGGCCTGTTCGATCTGCTCGTCTACATTAAGCAGCGCTACCCCAACTACAAGCAGATTTTCATCACCGAGAACGGCATGGGCTACAAGGACCCCTACAAGGACGGTTTTGTGGACGACCAGCCGCGCATCGACTACATCGAGCAGCACCTGCGTTGGCTGCTCAAGGCCATGGAGGTGGGCGTCAACGTGGGCGGCTACTTCCTGTGGAGCCTGCAGGATCAGTTCTCCTGGACCAATGGCTACAACAAGCGTTACGGCTTCTTTTACGTTGACTTTGAAACCCAGAAGCGCACGCCCAAGGCAAGCGCCTACTGGTACAAGCACGTGGCGCAGACCCGTCGTCTGGACTAGTGGCTGGCGGGGTTGCCCGCTCACACAACCTGTCCCCATTTCTCAGCCGGGGGCGGCACGTCACACGGCGCGCCGCCCCCGGTCTTTTTGTTTTTGGGCTGGTCGGGAGCCGTTTGTCTCGATCTGTAACATCTAGCCGAGTTTTTTGGTCCTAGCTGTTACAGATTGAGACGAACAGGATTGCTCTTTCCGAAGAATCTAAATCTGTAACAGGTAGCCCGCTTTTGACCGTCTACCTGTTACAGATCGAGACAAACGGAGTAGGACCTAACCCCGTATGTCCCTAACAGTCGAGCGTTCGACCAGCGTACTCGGCACATGAATCGCCTCGATAGACGAGCTCTCTCCAATCGCCGCCTCAAACGCAAGCTTACCGACACCGCGCAAATCAAATCGCAGCGTCGTCAGTCGATTGTGAGGAACAAGTCCCTCGAGTGCGTCGTCGATACCAACCACGCTCACGTCGTCGGGCACGGACAGGCCCGCGTTCTCGAGCGCGGCGATAACGCCCAGCGCCATCTGGTCATTTGCCGCAAGCACGGCAGTCGGCGCCTGCGACCCGCCGGCAAGCACCTCGGCCGCAATCCGCTCGCCCATGGCGTACCCACTGTCCGCACTCCAATCGCCACGCAGCATCGGAGCGGCATCGACATGAGCACGACCCAGCGTATCGCGCCAACCGGCCTCACGAAAACGCGAGGAAATCGAGTTTTCCGGACCCGCCACAAACCGCATATTCGAGTGACCATGTTCCAGCAGATAATTGGTCAACAGCTCGCACGAACCATACTGGTCGGAGTCGATCGTCGTGCAGCGCGGATGCGCATACATGGACAGGATGACCGTTCGCACTCCCGGCTGGGGAACAAACTCCTCAAAATCGGGAGCCATGCGGTTCATGTTGAGAATCATGCCGTCGACGGGTCGCTCGACCATGCGGCGCGAGGCATCGGCAAGTGTATAGGGCTTGTCGCCGCCCATCTCGATCATAGTGACGGCAAAATCGTGCTCGCGCGCCGCTTGCATGATACCCTCGAGCGTCGCCAGGTTACCGACACGTGTGATGTTGTACATGCACAGGCCAATAGAACGATACGACCCGCCGCGCAACGCCGCTCCAGCAAAATTGGGACGAAAGCCCAGCTCTTCCATGGCGGCCAGCACACGCTTGCGCGTCTTTTCCGTCACGTTGGGCATACCGTTGACCACGCGAGACACAGTCTGGCGGCTCACGCCAGCGAGCGCCGCAACCTCTGCCGCGCTCGCCGAATGACCATTCCTTGTCTGCTGAGCCATGCCTTCCACGCTAACCTGCTTCCCAACTATTCCCCGCGCCCATGGCGCATCGTACATACATCGATAACGTGCTCATGATACCCGAGCCATATACCACAACATGAAAACTTCTGTCAATCAAAACCGCTTACCGAACAAATACAACCGTTCGCGGCTGTTTGAAGTTGTTTTGTTTCTATACATCCCAGCCGGATGTTAACGTGCTTATTGTCAAATGTTCACGTGCTCATTTTGGTTCTAATCATTTTAAGATAGTGTTTATCGGGCTTTTTCACCGCTGAACGCTAACCAGGGAGCCTCCTGAGCGCAAACGCACAATATCGAACAGCGAGACGAGAGGGTGTATGCATATGTCTTTGCTAAACCGCGTACAGCAGCTGCCGAAGGGCTTTGTTTGGGGCGCCGCAACCGCCGCGTACCAAACGGAAGGTTCCACGAAGGTGGCAGGCAAGGGTAAGACCATGTGGGACGATTACCTTGTCGCCCAGGGTCGCTTTTTGCCCGACCCGGCCAGTGATTTCTACAACCGCTACGAGGAGGATATCCGCCTTTCTGCCGAGCATGGACTCAACGCCATCCGTGTGTCCATCGCCTGGACCCGCATCTTCCCCAACGGCGACGATGCCGAGCCCCTCGCCGAGGGCGTTAAGCACTACCACGAGCTGTTCGCCTGCTGCAAAAAGTATGGCGTCGAGCCCTATGTGTCCCTGCATCACTTTGACTCCCCCGCCGCCCTGTTCAACCAGGGCGACTGGCTCAACCGCAAGACCGTCGACGCCTATGTGCGCTATGCCGAGTTCTGCTTCCGCGAGTTCCGCGAGGTCAAGAATTGGTTCACCATCAACGAGCTCATCAGCCTCTCGCACTCCCAATACATCCAAGGCAACTTCCCGCCCAACCATCACTTTGATGTGACGAGCGGCATCCAGAGCCAGCACAACGAGCTCGTTGCCCACGCCCGCGCCGTCAACCTGTATAAGGATCTTGACGAGACCGAGCACCTGGGCGGACGCATTGGCATGGTCAACGTCCTGACGCCGGCATATCCTGCCACAGACTCGCCCGCCGACCAGCACGCCGCCGACCTGTACAACGCCTTCTACACCGACTTCATCATGGACGGCGCCTTCCTGGGTCACTACTCCGCGCGCACCCTCTCACTCATCAACGAGATTCTGCGTGCCAACAACGCCACGCTTACGGTTGAGGACAGCGACATGGAGGAGCTCGCCAAGGCGGCGCCCCGCAACGATATGTTCGGCCTCAACTACTATCAGTCGGCGTTTATCGCCGCCTACGATGGCGAGTCCACCAACAGCTTTAACGGCACCGGAGACAAGGGCACCTCGTGCTTTAAGTTTAAGGGCGTCGGGCAGCAGGTCGATATGCCGGGTATCCCCACCACCGACTGGGATTGGCTCATCTACCCGCAAGGCCTCTACGACACGCTCAAGCACATCAGCGCCACCTATCCCAACCTCCCCGTCATCTATATCACCGAAAACGGCCTGGGCCACAAGGACCCCGAGCCCGACGCAAACGGCATCGTCGCCGATCCCGAGCGCATCGACTTTGTCGACCAGCACATGGAGAAGGTGCTCCGGGCGCGCGCCGAGGGCGTCGACGTCCAGGGCTACTTTATCTGGAGCCTGCAGGACCAGTTCTCGTGGGCCAACGGCTATAACAAGCGCTACGGCCTGTTCTACATCGACTTCGACACGCAAAAACGCTACATCAAGCAGTCGGCACTCTGGTACAAGGAGCTCGCCGACACTATGGCGGACGCGCAGTAGCGCATCGCCTCGCTTTCCCCCGAGAGGGGAGCGGCCCTATGCGATACAAACCCAGCCGCTCCCCTCTCTCCCCCTGGGACCGACCCCGCCTGCACCCGGGCTTTTAGCAAGCGGGAGACCATATAGGTTTTCAACGTCCATGCCATTAAGATTTCATGCAAAGAGGAGCGTGAACTATGGAATCGATCGTTAAGTTCTTGGAGAAAGGTCAGCCGTACTTCGACAAGGTCTCTAAGAACATCTACCTTCAGGCCATTAAAGACGGCTTTTTGGCAGCAATGCCCATCATCCTGTCTTCTTCTGTCTTCCTGCTTATTTCGACCCTGCCGGGCGTTGTCGCCACGGTCGGCGGCTTTACGCTGCCCGACTGGTGGAACGTCGACGTCGTGAACTTCTGCAACAAGGTTTACAACTTCACGATGGGCGTCGTGGGCATCATGGTCGCCGGCACCACCGCAAGCGCGCTGACCGGCTCCAAGAACCGCCGCATGCCTGCCGGCAAGGCCATCAACGCCACGAGCACCATGGTCGCCGCCATGTGCGCTATGCTCATCTTGGCCGTTACCCAGACGAGTGCCAAGATCGACGGCGCCGATGTCTCGGTGTTCTTTACCGACAACATGGGCACCAAGGGCCTACTGAGCTCCTTTGTCGCCGCATTTGCCACGGTCAACATCTATGCCTTCTGCATTAAGCGAGACATCACCATCAAGCTGCCCAAAGAAGTCCCCGGCGCCATCGCCCAGAACTTCCGCGACATCTTCGCCTTCAGCTTCTCCATCCTGTTTGTCGCCGTCATCGACGTTATCTGCCGCACCTGCTTGGCCGTCCCGTTTGCCAACGTCATCTCCACGCTGGTGAGCCCGCTGTTCGCCGCTGCCGATTCCTACGCCGGCCTCGCCCTCATCTGGTTCATGATCCCGCTGTTCTGGTTCATGGGCATCCACGGCCCCTCGGTCGTTAAGCCTGCCCTCAACGCCGCGCTGTTTGGCAACATCACCACCAACCTCGCCACGCTGCAGGCCGGCGGTCACCCCGCCCTCGCCCTGACCGAGAACTTCGGTAACTACATCGGCGAACTCGGCGGCACCGGCGCCACGTTCATTGTCCCGATCATCTTCCTGCTCTTTATGCGCTCCAAGCAGCTCAAGGCCGTCGGCAAAGCCTCTGTCGTACCCGTGATGTTCGCCGTCAACGAACCGCTGCTGTTCGCCGCGCCCATCATCCTCAACCCGTACTTCCTGATCCCGTTCCTGTTTGCCCCCGTGGCCAACGTCCTCATTGGTAAGTTCTTCATCGACTTTTTGGGCATGAACGGCTTTATCTATGCCATGCCGTGGGCACTCCCCGGACCGATCGGCACCTTCATCGACACCAACTTCCAGCCGATCTCTCTGGTCCTGGTTGTCGTCCTGCTGGTCGTTGACTTCTTAATCTACTACCCGTTCTGCAAGGCCTACGACAACGTCCTGTGCAAGCAGGAGGCCGAGACCCTGGCCGAAGAAGAGGCCGAGGAGACCAAGGCCGTCAAGACCGCTGCCGCCCCCGCCGTTGAGGCTCCTGTTGTCGAGACCGCTTCTGCCACTGAGGCCTCCGCAGCTCCGTCCGCCCTTAAGGGCAAGGATCTGAGGGTTCTGGTTCTGTGCGCTGGCGCCGGCACCTCTGCACTGCTCGCCAACGCGCTTAAGGAAGGCGCCGACGAGCTGGGCATCGACATTACCGCCAACGCCGGTGCCTACGGCAGCCACTACGCCATCATGGACCAGTACAACGTCATCGTCCTGGCTCCGCAGGTTCGCACCTATTACAACGAGATGAAGGCCGACACCGACCGCCTGGGCATCACGCTGCTGTCGCCCAAGGGCAAACAGTACATCGACCTCACTAAGGATCCCAAGGGTGCCGTCGCCTGGATCGAGGAAAACCTCGAGGCATAAGACGCTGACGCCACCTGCCGCTCGCAGAAAAAAAATGGCCCGTGCATCGATGCGTGATGCGCGGGCCATTTTGTTTAGACCGCACCCGTCCTCCTGTTCATCTTAATCTGTAACATCTAGCCGAGTTTTTGGGTCCCAGCTGTTACAGATCGAGGTGAACGCACAGGCCAAGCCAAAAATCTCAATCTGTAACATGTAGACCGCTTTTGACCGCTTAGATGTTACAGATCGAGACAAACAGATGGGTCAATCCAATCAATCTAGATCTGTAACACCTGGCTGGTCATTTCACTCCTAACTGTTACAGATCGAGACAAACGGAATAAGCCGGGCCGAATTGTCTAAATCTATAACACCTAGTCGAGTTTTCGGGTCCCACCTGTTACAGATTTAGACGAGCAGGCCGAGCACGTCTACGCCCGCAGATCCCTTACGCTGGAACGCTCGACCAACACGCCCGAGACGAGCGTACGACTTCTGGAGCTCGGGGCTTCCAGACCTGCGACGACCTCGTTAAGCGCACGGATGCCCAGCTCGCGGTGGCGAAACTTCACCGACGTCAGAATCGAGTTGGGAATCGTCTTATAAAGCTCATCGTCGAAGCCGATCACGGACACGTCGTCGGGCACATTGAGCCCTTTGTCACGTAGAGCCATCATCACGCCGTTTGCCATGCAGTCGTTAGCAGCGAGGACCGCCGTGCAATCGGGTTTATCGGCAAGCACAAGGCCCGCGGCGTAGCCACTATCCGCATTCCAATCGCCTTGCAGAGGTTCAGGCGGCTCAATGCCACGTGCCTCGAGTGCCGCTCGCCAACCTTTCATACGGCACTGGCTCGACAGTGACTCTTTCTTACCAGAGATGAAGTACACGTTCTTGTGCCCGTGGTTCAAGAAGTACTCGCACGCCATGCGCGCGCCGCCCTCTTGGTCGTCACTGACGGTGGAGCAGGTAGGATGTTCCATCGGTGTGATAATCACCGTCTTGAGGTCTTTCGGCGCCTCAAAGGTATCAAAGTCATCGACCATCTGGCGCAGGTTGAAAATCATGCCGTCGACGGGAAGCTGCGACATCCTACGCGCCGCTTCGGCAAGGGTCATCTTCTCCCCCGCCCGCTTTTTGATCATCGTAAGAGCAAAGCCTCGCTCTTCGGCGGCATCGGCGATACCGTCGATCATGTCCACGGCACCGCCCGACAAGTGGAACAGCACGACGCCGATGCACCCGTAACGGCCCAACTTGAGCGAACGCGCGGCAAAGTTGGCTCGAAACCCGAGCGCCTCCATGGCCGCATGGACCTTATCGCGTGTCGACTCTCGCACGCTATCGGGCTCGTTAATCACGCGCGAAACCGTCTTGAGAGAAACACCAGCGGCAATCGCCACATCATTCATTGAGACATTTTTCTTGTCCATCGTTGCCACTGCTTCTCCAGTCGGTTTTACATCGCTTGTTTTTGCGTTCTAGCATACACTACCTGCCTGACTGATAAATCAACCATTCACCGGACAATATCGACCGCTCGCCCGTATATCCTTGTTGCTCTTCCAAAAATGTCTTACGTTGTCATTAACGAAATAACAACGTTGTCATTTCGCAATGCCTTCCTTGAACAGGAAGGTTTCCGGGCAGTCCTGACCATCCATCGACGACCAGTTCCATCCACATGCATCGCGCATCAAGCAGCAAAGGAGCTCTATGGACGCCATCGTAAAGATGCTCGAAAAGCATCAACCGTTCTTTGAGAAGATCTCGAGGAACATCTACCTCCAGGCCATCAAGGACGGATTCCTTGGGTGCATGCCCATTGTCCTCACCTCTTCGATCTTTCTGCTCATTGCCACCCTTCCCGGCGTTGTCGGCATCACGCTGCCCCAGCCGCTCATCGACTGGTGCAACAAGCTGTACAACTTCACCATGGGCGTCATGGGCATCATGGTTGCCGGCACCACTGCCAAGAACTTCACGGCATCCATGAACCGTCGTATGCCCGCCGGCAAAGTGCTCAACGACGGTTCCACCATGGTGGCCGCCCAGTGCAGCATGCTGCTGCTCGCAGTCACGCAGTTCACCACCAAGTTCAACGGCTCCGAACTTTCGGTCTTCGATTGCACCAGCATGGGCACGCGCGGTCTGTTCTCGGCCTATATCGCCGCGTTCATTACCGTGTGGGTCTATAAGTTCTGCGTCTCGCGCGATCTGACCATTAAGCTGCCCAAGGAGGTCCCGGGCGCCATCGCTCAGAACTTCCGCGACATCATCCCCTTTGGCGGCGCCGTCATCATCTGCGGCATCATCGATGTCGTCGTGCGCAACCTCATGGGCGTTCCGTTCTCCGAGCTGCTTATTAAACTGCTCTCCCCGCTCTTTACCGCCGCAGAAACCTATCCTGGCCTTATCCTTATCCAGGCAGCCACCGCGTTCTTCTGGTTCATCGGCGTCCACGGCCCCTCGATCGTCCAGCCGGGCATCGACCCCATCCGTCTTGCCAACCAGGCCGAGAACCTGCAGGTTCTGCTGGCAGGCGGTCACCCCGCCCACTCCCTCACCTTTAACATGTCGCTCGTGGGTGAGTTCGGCGGCACCGGCGCCACGTTCATCGTGCCGCTTCTGCTGATTCTCTTTATGAAGTCCAAGCAGCTCAAAGCCGTCGGTAAGGCCTCGATTGTTCCTGTTGCCTTCGCCGTCAACGAGCCGCTGCTCTTTGGCGCGCCGATGATCCTTAACCCCTACATGCTCATCCCCTTTGTTGCCGCCGGCTGCGTCAACGTGAGTGTTGCCAAGTTCTTTATCGATAACGTGGGCATGAACGGCTTCTCCTTCGTGGTGCCTTGGGCTACCCCTGCCCCCATCGGCATCTTCATCACCACGAACTTCCAGCTTATCGCCCTGGTGTTTGTCGCGATCATTATCTTGCTGGACGCCATCATCTACCTGCCGTTCTTGAAGGCATACGATAAGCTGCTCTGCGACCAGGAGGCCGAGCGCGCCGCCGAGCTGGGTCTCGAGTCCAATGATGCCGCTGCCATCGCCGCCAACGCCTCCGCGCCCGCTGTCGAGCAGACTACCGCTTCCGTCGAGACGACCGCCGCTGCCACCGACAGCAAGCCTGTCGCCGATCAGCCCGAGCCTGCCGCCGACGCATCCGCCAAGAAGGATGTCGACGGCCTGAAGGTCCTCGTCCTGTGCGCCGGCGCCGGCACCTCTGCCATGCTTGCCAACGCCATCAAGGAAGGTGCCACACAGACCGGAGAGAATATTGCCTCCTCCGCAGGCGCCTATGGTCAGCACACTGCCATCATGGATCAGTACGACGTTATCGTGCTTGCCCCGCAGGTCCGTAGCTACTACAACGACATGAAGGCCGACACCGATCGCCTGGGCATTAAGCTGCTCGCCCCGCGCGGTAAGGAATATATCGACCTTACCCGTGACCCCGCTGGCGCCATCAAGTGGCTCCGCGAGAACCTCGACTAGTTACCTCCCTCTGTTGGTGCCCGGATCCCCAGTTCGGGCACCTCTCCCTATTCGTATCCCACAGAAAGGATGACTCATGACCAATCCCATGCAGTTCCCCGACGGCTTTGTGTTTGGCGGCGCCACCGCCGCTTACCAGGTTGAGGGCGAGACCCGCACGCACGGCAAGGGCAAAGTGCCCTGGGACGATTTCCTGGCTGCTCAGGGTCGCTTCTCCCCCGACCCCGCAAGCGATTTCTACAACAAGTATCCGGTCGATATCGACCTGTGCCAGCGCTTCGGCATTAACGGTATTCGCGTCTCCATCGCTTGGAGCCGTATCTTCCCCAGTGGCACCGGCGAGATTAACCCCGAGGGCGTCGCTTTCTATCACGAGCTTTTCGCCACCTGCAACAAAGCCGGCGTTATCCCCTATGTCACGCTCGATCACTTTGACACGCCCGAGGTCTTCTACCAGGACGGCGGCGAGGGTTTCCTGACGCGCACGACGATCGACGCCTTTGTCGAGTACGCCAAGTTCTGCTTTGCCGAGTTCACCGAGGTCAAGCACTGGTTTACCTTTAACGAGATTCCCGCGACCGCCGAGGGCAGCTTTATCGTCGGCAACTGGCCGCACGGCGAGAAGTATCGCTTGGACAAGGCCTTCCAGCTCATGCACAACATGATGGTGGCCCACGCCAAGGCTGTCGTCGCCTTCCATGAGGGCGGCTTTGAGGGCGAGATCGGCATTGTCCAGAACCTGGAGCCCAAGTATCCCCTCGACCCCAACAACGCCGCCGACTGCGAGGCGGCTCGCATGGCCGACGTCATCAACAACCGCTGGGTACTCGACGCCACCTTCCGCGGCCACTATGCAGCCGACACCATGGAGGCTGCGACCAAGCTGGCCCATATCGCCGGCGGCGAGCTCGACGTCCGCGACGAGGACATCGCCGCGCTGACCGCCGCGCTCCCCTATAACGATTGCCTGGGCGTCAACACCTACAAGTGCCAGTTCCTGCGTGCCGCCGAGGGCGAAAACGACATCAACCACAATGGCACCGGCGACAAGGGCTCCTCGCGCTGGTTCCTCAAGGGCGTTGGCGAGTCATGCGTGCGCGAAGGCGTACCCACCACCGATTGGGACTGGATTATCTATCCCGAGGGCCTGTACGACCTACTGCTCCGCATTAAGAACGACTACCCCAACTACAAGAAGATCTACATCACCGAGAACGGCATGGGCTATAAGGACGACTTCGAGGACGGCTTTATCGACGACGCCCCTCGTATCGACTATATGCGTCAGCATCTCGCGTGGATCCTCAAGGCAATCGACGGCGGCGTAAACGTCGACGGCTACTTTGTGTGGTCGCTGCAGGACCAGTTCTCCTGGACCAACGGCTATAACAAACGTTACGGCCTGTTCTACATCGACTTCGAGACCCAGAAGCGCTATCCCAAGGCGAGCGCGTACTGGTACAAGAACGTCGCAGAGACCGGCCTGCTCATGGCCTAACTTCAGCCGCGCATCCCCTGTCGGCCGCATGCGAATCCCTCCACGGGTTCGCATGCGGCCTTTTTTATTTTGGCTCGGTCCGAACAGGCCGTTTGTCTCGATCTATAACATCTAACCCGGTTTTCTACTCCCAACTGTTACAGATTGAGATAATCCAATGACACCGACGTTTTAACACACCGTGGTACAATTGTGTCCCAACGCAAAGGAGGTACCCATGTCAGCTTGTGTGCCCGTCCGAGATATGAAGGACACTGCTGCATTCACCACGCTTGTTGAGTCTGAGCGCGACGTCACCGTAACTAAGAACGGCTACGAGGCCATGCACTGCATCAGCAGCGACCAGTATCGCCTCATGCAAGAAGAAATCGCCAAGGCAAAACTGCTGTCTCGCATGATGATGGCAGAAGACGAAATATCGCAAGGCGACTACAGCGACTACGAATCCTTCGCGGCTTCGATACGAGACAAATATGACCTATAACGTCGTAATCCTCAAAAGCGCGCGGTATGAGTACGAGAGTATTGTCGGATACCTTGCTCAAATCCTCAAGAATCCGCGTGCAGCAGGCAATTTTGTCGCTGAGTTTGAATATCAGCTTGACCTGCTTCGCGAGCAGCCTCTTTTACGTCCCCTCTCGCACATGCAAGAGCTGGCGGCACGCAATTACCGATCGTTTCCCGTCAACAACTACGTGTGCCTTTACAAGTTTGAGCGCGAAACGATCTATATCGCCCACGTCTTTCACCAGTCACAGGACTACGCCCGCCTGGTCTAGCCCGCAAGCCGAATAATTGGCCCGAGCACATTTGCGCGTCATGTCGCGTTGCGTTGACACGCCAATCCCTCGCCACGGCAGGGCAAACGTATCGCCCACAGCGCTAGCTAGCAGATGACCTGCGTGTGCTCCTCGATGGCGGCGCGATCCGCATCGGTAATACCCGGCTCGCACACCACGGCATCCAAATTGTCCAGGCGACAGAAGGTATAGAAGTCGCGCTTGCCGATCTTGCTGGAGTCGGCGATCAGATAGCGCGAGTCCGCCTTGCTAAAGGCAAGCTGCTGGATACGGCCCTCGTCCATGTTGGATGTGGATACGTCACCGTCCAAGATACCGTTGGCGCCGATAAACGCCGCATCGATGCCCAGCGCACGCAGGGTGTCCTCGGCCGTTGGCCCCACAAAAGCGGCAGTGCGGCGACGGTACATGCCGCCCACGAGGCACAGGTCGCAGTCCTCGCGCGCCTCGAGCAGGTTAAACACCGAAAGCGAATTAGTCACGATGCGCAGGCGAAACGCCGGCAGCAACGAGGCCATCTGCTCAACCGTGGTACCCGTGCCCAAAAAGATAGTAGAGCCCTCCTCGATAAGCTCCACAGCACGGCGTGCGATCTGCAGTTTTTCCTCGGCATGCTTGGTGCGCTTTTCGCTGTGCGAATACTCATGGCGCAACATAGCGTGGGGACGACCCTGCGCACTGCGGGCGCCGCCGTGCACGCGCTCGATCTCACCCAGACTCGCAAGTTCTTCGAGGTCGCGGCGAATCGTCATGTCCGAAACGCCCAGCGCATCCGAAATCTCCTTAACCGAGACCGTGCCCTGCTCTTCGAGCAGCTGACGAACCTTATCCTGTCGCTCTGCCTTAATCACGATGAATCCTCGCTGTTCTATGCGCGCATACCGTTCAAACAGTAACGAACAAATTGTATCAGAATCGCGCGCCAAAAAATGAGCGCCCACACAGCCCCAATCATCACTTTTTTGAGAAAAATACCCCCTGCTTTAGTGGGGTGTAGTGATAATCTCGCCTGTTCGCGCTACAGTTTGTCCGAAATACCTCGATGTTAGGAACCAAATGATCACTTCCGAGCTTTTCGGCACCGCGCCGTGCGGTACCCCCGTTCATCGCTACACCCTCAACGGGCCCGAGATCTGCGTTCACATTATGGACTATGGCGCCACCGTGTTGGGCATCGATGTGCCCGACATTCCCGGCAACGTGCGCGATGTGGTGCTGGGCTTCGATAAGCTCGAGGATTACTTTGACAACCCCGCCTGCTTTGGCGCGACCATCGGCCCCGTGGCCAACCGCACTGCGAGTGCCACGATCACCATCGACGGCACGGACTGGCATATGCCGGCCAACGAAGGCGTCAACAACCTGCACAGCGATCTTGAGCATGGTCTGCACAAGCGCGTATGGGATGTTGAACTCGACGAGGTCCACAATGCCGTGCGCATGACCACCTCGCTTGAGGATGGCGAGCTGGGTCTCCCCGGCAACCGCACCTTTACGGCCGTGTTTACCGTGACGCACACCGGACGTTTCCGTATCGAGTATGGCTGCGAGAGCGACCGCGCCACCTACGTGTCCATGACCAACCACACGTACTTTAACCTTGCCGGTCATAACGCCGGCATGGACTGTGAGCACTTCTTTGTTGCTAACGCCGCCCACTACCTGCCCATTAACGAGCAGAATATCCCCACCGGCGAGATTGCTCCGGTCGAGGGAACACCGTTTGACTTCCGCGAGCTGCGCCCCGTCGCCCCCGGCATGGAAGCCGACAACCCGCAGATTAAGCAGGCCCGTGGCTACGATCACTGTTTGTGCATCGATGGCTATCAGTACGGCCGTAATCTGCGCCGCGCCATGCACGTCGAGGAGATGTGGACCGGTCGCGAGCTGGACTACTACACCACCGCTCCGGGCGTACAGCTCTACACCGGTAACTGGCTGGGCGACGAGCATGCCAAGGACGACGCCAACTATGGCTGGGGCGCCGGCTTTGCCCTCGAGGCCGAGATGTACCCCGACACGCCGCACCAGCCGCTGTTCCCGCAGGGCATTGTGGGCCCGGGTCACCCCTACAGCAATGTGATCGAATATCACTTTATGAGGCACTAAGCCCATAACGCAACATATCGCACAGCAGCGCCCGCCGGCACCACCGCCGACGGGCATTTTTTCATCTTTTAGTCTCATTTTCGCTGTGACTGTATGAGTAGCATATCAAAACTATGCCCATTTACTACGTTTAGCTCGGGATGCTCGACCATGCACCGGTTTTTGTTTAATTCGCGAGCCGTCTACCTGCGGTTTTATTTTTGGCATATTCGGCGTGCTCGGCGATTGACAATTCACCGTAGTAAACCGGCATAGTTTTGGCAGGCGGCGCAACACAGGCCCTCTATGTGGGCTAAATGATCCGTTTTTCCTCCGCCCCCAGGGTATCACGTGAGCAGGTTCTCGAGGGGATCGGGATTGGAGCTGGGGAGGTAGCGGATTTCTAGTTCTATGCCGAGCTCTTGCAACTCTCTGAGAGCAGCGACGTCTGCATCGTCTATGGCGACTGCGGGCGTTACGGAGCGCTTGCCCTCCCCTGTCTGCATACGGCCGATGCTGATCTTGGTGATCGGCACACCACCCTTAACCAGCGCGAGCGCATCGGCGGGTGAGGCCACCATGATCAGAATCAGTTGGCGCGGCGTTGCAGTATGAATGATATCAATGGTCCTTTGCACCGAGAAAAACCGTGTCCAAACGCCTTCTGGCGCCGCCACCCTCATAGGCGCCCACTTGCGCGAATCCGCCGCAATCTCGTCGTTGACGATTAGGACGAGGTTGGAACCCACAGCCTCGTTCCACAGCTCAACGTCTTGCCCGTAAATGAAACGGTCGTCGATACGTGTAAGAAGGATCCTGGGTTGAGCCATAGCAGCCCCATTCTGTTTGAGACCCGTAAGAGCAAGACATCGCGTCTCCAATATTAGTGCATTTAAAGTGAGAAAAGCCGTCAGAACCCTTGCGCGGATTTGCGATGTCCCGTATCATAGACAGCCGTTGACGCATCAGTTGCGTCATCACATGGCCGCCAGCGTAGCTCAGTTGGTAGAGCACCGCTCTCGTAAAGCGGGGGTCACCGGTTCGAGCCCGGTCGCTGGCTCCATTGCACAAGATAGCCGCCTTCGGGCGGCTTTTTTGTTGCCGATTTTGAGTGCGTGTGCGCCAACCCAAGCGTCGCCACGGCTTCAGCTCCCCTATTCAAAACAGAAAACCCCGCCAAACGTGATTTCCCTAGGGGAATCACGCCATCAGACGAACAGCTCAGCCGAGCAGCTCGCTACTCCTCCCAGTAGGCGTCGGCAAGCAACTTAAAGCAGATCTTCTTGACCGGCTGTGCGCCATCTCCCGGGAACTCGAGCGTGGGCATGTGGGGCTCGCCGGCAACGAACAGCGCGAATTTGTCGTCGGCAAGATCGCCGGCGATCGAGGCGTCGGAATCGACCAGGTCGTAGTCGTCCTTCTCGTCAAACTCCTGGACCAGCGTCAGGCTGCCCGTGGCAACCTTAAAGGCCTCACGACCCTCGACGTCAATCTGCAAGTCGTGATAGCGCTGATGCGTCTCGTAGTGAGCCTCGGCCTCGGGACGCGTCGTGGGAGCCATGACGTTCGCAAAGACCTTGTCGCCCAGAATCGGATGGCTGCCGACCTCGAGCTCCGCCGGGTCGTTCTCCTCGAGCCAGTCAATCAGCACGTCGAGGCCCTTGAGCATTCCGCGGTATTCCTCGATATCGCCCAGTGCACCGTAAATCATCTAAATCCCCTCTCGGATCGTTTCTTTGGCGGCTACTCGGCAAACACGTTACCGACGCTGTTGCCACCCACATACGTCTCGACCAGGCTAAGGTCGGGATTGAACACGACAAAGTCGGCGTCGCGCCCCGGCATAATGCTACCGCACTTGTCATCGGCTCTAACCACAGGCAAGCAACCGATACCGGGGCCGCGGCACAAGCTCTTACAGCTCGGTCACGACAACGCCGTTGTAGACCTCGTCCCAACGATCCATAACCAAGTGGCCAGTCATGGGATCCATGGCGTTGAGCTTGCCGCAGGTGTTGGCGGTACGCAGCACCGTCTCGTCATCCGCGCCGGCTGCGATGGCGTGCGCGAAGCCCGCGATAGTGGAGTCGCCAGAGCCCGTAGCGTTAACGGCGGGGATATCGGGGGTCTTGGCGCGGAATGCACGGCCGTTATGGAAGCCAACGGAGCCGGCAGCGCCCATGGATACGACGACCCAGGGAATATCGGAGAAGCGAGCATCCGAGGCGAGCGCGGCGCGGAGCTCGTCCACATCGTCGGTGGTAAAGCTCGTGCCCAAAAGGCCGTTAATCTCGGTCAGGTTAGGCTTGACCAGCTCGGGCTTGACCTCAGACTTGAGCGCAGCCTCGAGCGAAGCACCCGAGGTATCGAGCAACACCTTGGCGCCGGCGTTCTCGGCAATGCCCGTGATCTTGGCATAGTAGTCCGCCTCGACACCGCGGGGCAGCGAACCCGAAATGGTAACGACAGCGGCCTTGCTCGCAAGCTCGGTAAACTTGGCGGTAAAGGCATCGAGCTCCTCGGGGGCAATTGTCGGGCCGCTCTCGAGCAGCTCGGTCTGGTTGCCGGCATGAAGGATATTGAGGCAGATGCGGGTCTCGCCCTTGATGGGCACAAAGTCGTTGTTAATACCGTTGGCGTCCATGAGCTCGGCCATGTAGGCGCCCATGTGGCCGCCGAGCAGACCGGTTGCCACAACGTCGTCGCCCAGCTGGCCCAACACACGGGCCACGTTGAGGCCCTTGCCGCCGGCGGTCTTTTCGGGCGTCACACGGTTAACGTCGTCGATAATGAGCTCATCGAGCTGATAGCGCGTATCGACAGACGGGTTCATCGTAACGGTGAGGATCATTTTTAGCTCCTTATCTCGCAGGCTCCTTGTGCCTCGCGATACGAGTCGACAAAACGGAATTACAGAATCTCAATCGTGAACGAGCGAACGATGGTCTCCTTGGGCTTGGCGACAAGGCAGCCGCGCTTATGCTCAAGTACGTCGTCCTCATCGGAGCAGGTCGAGAGGCCGCCCCAGGGTTCAACTGCCACAAAATCACCCTCGGGCTTGCTCCACACAATGAGATATGGGAAGCCCTCAAAGCTCAGGCGGACGCCCTTGTCCTCGCCCTTTTTGGAAAGCGTGACCTGGCGGCTCTCGAGCACGTCAAAGATGGTCTCCGCAAAATCGAAGAGCTCGTGCGACAGGGGCAGCGTCTTTCCCACCATGGGGTTCTTGGAGCGCTTGTCCACGTCAATCAAGCCAGTCGAAGGGACAGCGGTGCAAAGCTCAGCAGCTTCGTCCTTCTCAAAGCGCAGCTCGTAGTCCGTATAGGCCTCGCCCTCATCGAGCGGGCACCTAAAGCCGGGATGCCCACCGATAAAGAACGGCATATCCTCGGTGCCCTCGTTGGTAACCTCATAGGAGACACGCACGGCGGCGTCCTCGAGCGTATAGCGGGCGACGAGCCTAAACGGATACGGATAATCGCTCAGCAGCGCGGCGTTATCCTCCGAAGCCAGGCACATAGCCAACTCGTTCTCGCCTTGGCTCAGCAGCTTCCACTCCTGCTTGCGCGCAAAGCCGTGGCGACCGAGCTTTACATGATGCCCGGCAAACGTCATGGCGCTGTTGTCGCGCATGCCTCCGCAAATCGGGAAGCAAATCGGCGCCTGGCCGGACCACACGGTGGGATCACCCTGCCACAAGTACTCGCGACCTCCGGCCTCAATCGAGGTAAACGAGCCACCAGCCGTGGAAACCTTAATAGAAATCGAATCGTTGGAGAGAGCGTATTCCATTACCCATCCTTTCGAACAACTGCTTTATTTCACGCAAGCGCCCGTTTCAATCCTAACCATAGAACAAACCCGCACGCTCATCGATGCGTCCGGTATCCCGGCCATGTAACGGGGTACCATACAGACATTGATGCAATTACAGCTGAAAGGCCTTCTTATGCGAACCATCATTCTTTATGCCTCACGCCACCACGGCAATACGAAAAAGCTCGTGGACGCCATCGTCGAGGCGCACCCCGAAATCGATACCCTCGACGTGAAAACACTCGGCAAAAACGAGTATCCCAACCTGCACGAATACCATCTGATTGGTGTCGCCACGGGCATCTATTACTCCGAGATCGACAAGGACATGGCACGCGTGCTCACTAACGTGTTGCAGCCGCAGGACAAGGTGTTTGGCCTTATGACCTACGGTGGCAAAAACAAGTGGTACGGCAAGGATATCGATGGCATCTGCCGCATGAGGCAGGCCATCTTTATGGGTGTCTACGGCTGCCCCGGCTTTGATACGTGGGGGCCGTTCAAACTCACCGGCGGTGTCCAAAAGGGGCACCCGACCGCTGAGGAAATTAAGGGTGCCGTCGACTTCTTCGACAAGATCGAAGACGAGTATGGAGACATCATCGTCGAAGAGTACGCCAAGCGCGAGAAGCGCCTAGCATACGAGAAGGAGCATCCTGCAGGAGGCCTGGTGGCCGGCGTTAAGCGTACGGCAAAGAAAATCGCTAGCAAGCTGTAACTGTAAAGGTGCTTTTGAGCGTTTAACCCGTACGGCGGGTCCGAGCAGATTCGGGCCCGCCGTCTTTTTCTTTCGTTACTCGGTAAAGGCGTTGCCGACGCTCTGGCCGCCAACATACGTCTCGACGAGGGTGAGCTCATGGTCGAACACGACAAAGTCGGCGTCGCGACCCGGCATGATGCTGCCGCACTTATCCTCGATGTGCGCGGAGCGTGCCGGCACCTCGGTTGCCATGCGAATGGCGATATCGGCGCTGGCGATGCCCCAGTCGACGATGTTCTTGACGCCCTGGGCAAGCGTGAGCACCGAACCGGCAATGCTCTTGCCATCGGCGAGCCAGCACAGGTTGTCCTTCATGATGACGTCCATGCCACCACTGGTGTAGCTGCCCTCGGGCATGCCGCCGCAACCCAGGCAGTCGGTGATGAGCACCGTGTGCTGCCAGCCCTTTGCCTGCAGCAGTGCCTTGATGGCGGCAGGGTTTACGTGCTTGCCGTCACAGATGATCTCGGCGTAGGTATCGGGCGTGGACATGGCTGCACCCACGACACCGGGCTCGCGGTGATGCAGCCCGCGCTGGCCGTTATAGGTATGCGTAAAGCAGCTGGCACCGGCGTTGATGGCGGCGATGCACTCATCGTAGGTGGCGTCGGAGTGACCAATGCTGGTCACCACACCCTTGGCGTTCAGAGCAGCCGCATAAGCAGCGGCACCGTCGCGCTCGGCCGCCATGGCGCTCTTAACGATGCGACCACCCGCAGCCTCCTGCCACTGATCGAAGACCTCCTCGGAGGGGTCGATAAGATAAGCGGGGTTCTGCGCGCCCACGTGCTTCATGGTAAAGAAGGGGCCCTCCAGGTAGATGCCCTGAATGCGAGCACCGCAGAAGTCGGGGCCGCGACCCTCGTCCGCCTGGGCGATGGCAGCGCAAGCGTCCTTGATCTGCTCGACGCCATCGGTGAACGTCGTGGGCAGCCAGCTGGTGGTACCGCGACGGGCGAGCTCGGTCGAGCTGATATCGATGCCCTCGGGATCGTTATCGGTAGTTGAGTGGTTGTAGAAGCCATGGATGTGAGTATCGACCATACCCGGTGCGATCCACGATCCCGTGTAGTCCTTAATCTCGCAAGAGGGCTCGTCGGCCTGCCAGGCGCCAAAGACGCCATCCTCGACCATAAGATAGCCGCCCAGTTGCGGGCCTGCCGGCAAGAAGAACTTGTCAGCCTTAATTGCGTACGTGCTCATATGCACTCCTTGCTTCTAAAGCAGTTGACTGTGGTGATGCTTATACCCAGCCCACGTAATAACAAAAAGCGCCCGCCCGCCGTTATGAGCGGACGGGCGCCCTTACAGGGGGACGCGATTAAGCGGTGAAGGGGTGAATCGTCACGCCCTTAACCACGCGGTTGACCGTACCGGTGGGGCTCGGCGTGTCGGGCGTGTTGCCCACGCGCACGGAGTTGAGCAGGCTGATAGCCTGAGCAAACATCACGAACGGCAGAGCAAGGTAGCCCTCGGGAAGCGCCTCGTAGCCCTTAAAGGTGAAGGACTCGCCCTCGTAGACGGTAGCGCCATCCTGCTGAACGGCAACGGTGTGCTGAGCGATCTTGTCGCCACCGATCTCGTTGAGGATGTCGATGTCGTACTGACGGGTGTAGGCGTCGTTGTTGACGAACACGAACACGAGGGTCTTGTCGTCGACGAAGGATTTGGGTCCGTGACGATAGCCCATGGAGGTGTCGTAGGAAGTAGCGACCAGACCGTGAGCAAGCTCGAGGATCTTGAGCTGGCTCTCCTGGGCAAGGCCACCGAAGGAGCCGGAACCCAAGTACGTCACGCGGTTGAAGTCGCCAGCGAGGTAGTCGGCAACCTCGGACTCGCGAGCGATGACCTCCTCGCCCATCTTGGCGATGGTCTCGACCCACTCGGCCTTCTGCTCGTCGGAAGCCTCGTCAAAGATGAGGGTAGAGAGCAGGGTCATGCAGGTGTAGGAGCCGGTCATGGCGAAGCCCTTGTCGTTGGCGCGCGGAATGAGCAGCGTCAGCGCATTGGGATCATCGGCAGACTCGACGGCGAGCTTGCCCTCGGGCGCGCAGGTGATGTTGAGGAACTTGACGTTGTGGACGAGCTCCTTGGCAACGGCAACGGCGGCAAGGCTCTCGGGGCTGTTGCCAGAGCGGGCAAAGGAAACCACGAGCGTGGGATCCTCAGCGCGCAGGAAGTCGCGCGGGGCGCTCACGATGTCGGTCGTGGCGATGGACTTAAAGTCGTAGAGATCAGTGTTGCCGGCGTGACGCAGATACGGGGCGCAGGTATCGCCAACATAGTCGGACGTACCGGCACCGGTGAAGACAACGGACAGACGGCCCTCGCCCATAGCGCGAGCCTCGGCCAGGAAGGCCTCGATGGCCTCCTTGTTCTCGCGATAGATGTTGAGCGTATCACGCCAAAGCTCGGGCTGCTGAGCAATCTCGGCCGTGGTGATCTGGGCGCCGAGCTCGGTGAGCTCCTCGACACTCTTCTCGAACATTTCTAATACCTCTCTCTAGAAGTAATCCTCTGACGTGCAATTATACACTTCGGTTGGTTATCTGGTAGTAACCAGTTAAATACAAAGAATCATCATATGGAAACGGTGCAGACACTAATCGCTACGCTGGTGGTAAACCTTGTATTTAAACTGATCGGCACGAGCAACCGAGAGCGTATACTCCACAACCTCGTTTGACTCGTTATACGTAGTCCTAACCAAATCGAGCACAGGCGAGCCCTCGACGATTTCCAAAAGGTGGGCATCGGTGGGACGGGCTATGCTCGCATAGAACTCCTCTTCGGCCACGCGTATTTTTTGCTTAAAGTCTTGCTCAATCACATCGTAAAGCGGCTTACGCTCCAGCAGCGGTCGCTTTAGGGACGGAAATTGACGAACCGGTAGATAGCTGCGTTCGACCATCATGGGCATGTTGTCGGCAGAACGAAGGCGCTTGAGCTTAAAAATGCGATCACCGATACGCAATCCCATATGCTCGGCCAGATTCTTATCGGCCTCCATCTCGCAAAACTCGAGAATCGTGGTCTCGGGGTCACGACCCATCGCGCGCATCTGCTCGGTAAAGCTGTAGGACTGCATAAGATTGGTTGCCTTTGCCGAACGGTCGGTCACAAAGGTACCGCGACCGTGCTGCCGAACCACCAGTCCTAAACGCTCCAGTTCCTGCAGAGCCAGGCGTACCGTAGTGCGCGAGAGACCATAGCGCTCCGAAAGTTCGCGCTCGGAAGGAATCATGTCACCGGCGCGATATTCATGGTCAATCTTTTCGGTCAGAATATCGACCAGCTGATCGTACAGCGGTTGCTTACGCGCTCCGATCGCCATCCTAACCTCCCTTTTGCTCGAATTCGGCTAACTACCTAGGGTGTTAAGCATTATCTGTCTGCCACACCCGAATCATCAAGAAAACAAAAGCCGCGCGCTCTTTCGAGCACGCGGCTTTTAACATACACATGGCTTAAGGGGTCGGGGTGTGAGCCGCGTAGGGACACACCCCTCAAGCTAGAGCCTTACCAGATGCTCGGCCAGAGACCAAGCGGGCCAGCGCCCAGGATGCCAAGGACGAAGAGCAGGAGAATGCCCTTGGTCGGGGTCCAGCTGTGCTTAGCGAACATGTAGTAAAGCAGCAGCGTAAGCATAAGCGGGACGAGCTTGGGGACGATGGTGTTGAGGGTGTCGGCAACAGAGAAGTTGACCGGATCCTCGGTGACGGTACCGTAGGTAACGGACTCCATGCCGTTGCCCAGATCGGTGACGCCGCACTCGACAGCGTTGCCGTCGGCATCGGAAGCGGTAAGGGCGTTGCCGTCCTTATCGGTCATGGCGATGGTACCGGCCTCAGCGGTCTCGGTATCGATGCCCTCCATACCGGTGAAGTTCTCGGCCTCCTTCTCGGAGACGATCACGGTAGTAGCGGAGAGGCCACGGGTGGTGCCATTGGGGATCTGGAGGTTGATCTGGGTGCCACCCATGGTGACGACCAGGCAACCGACGACGAAGACGCCCATGATGGAAGCGGCACGCGTGAAGGCCTGCATGTTGGCGGTCAGAGCGTCAATAGCGCTGGTGCCAAGCTTGTAGGACCAGTTCATGAGCCAGAAGCGCAGAGCGAACTGGACGACGTTGAAGATCACCAGGAAGATGATCGGCGCAGCGGCATTGCCGTTGATGGCCATGTTGGAGGTGATGCCGGCCGTGATAGGCACAAGCGTCAGCCAGAACAGGGCGTCACCGATACCACCGAGCGGGCCCATTGCGGCGACGCGGACGGCGCGGATCGTGGGGATGTCAACCTTGTTCTGCTCGAGCGAAAGCACGATGCCCATAACAAAGGTGACAAGGAACGGATGGGTGTTGAAGAACTCCAGGTTGTGGCTCATGGAAGCCGCGAGGTCGTTCTTGTTGGTGTGGATCTTCTCCAGACCGGGGATGATGGAGTAAAGCCAGCCAGCGGCCTGCATGCGCTCGTAGTTGAACGATGCCTGCAGGAAGCAGGAGCGCCAAGCCATCTTGTTGAGGGTCTTCTGGTCGAGCTGCGGAGCAGGAGTGAGATCCTCGTAGTGCTCCGGGATCACATACTCATTAGATGCCATCTTCGAAGTCACCTCCGTCAGAAACAGCTGCACCCTTCAGCTCGGTCTGCTGCTGGAAGTCCCAGAAAGCGATGCCGAAGCCGATGAGAGCGAGGATGAGCAGAGCAGGGGTTGCCAGCGAATCGTTGGCAACGGTGATGAGCGCGAGGCCAAAGCCCATGAGGAAGAAGCCCCACATATCGCGGTTCATCATAACCTTGAGCAGGACGGCGAAGCCGACGAAGCGCATCATGCCGCCTGCAGCGGAGAGACCGGTCTGCAGCCAAGTCGGGATGGCAGAAGCGATGGTCTGACCGATGGTAGCGCCAGCGATGAAGAACAGGGTGACGACGACAGCGAAGATCAGGCCGAGCAGAGCCATGGCGAAGTAGTTCAGGCGCTCGATGCCCTTGGTGTCCGCGTTGTGAGCCATGTTATCGGCCGTGGACATAAGCGGGGACATAAGCGTGAAGACCAGGGTAACGCCAAGCTGGCCAAGCAGAGCGAACGGAATGGCGAGGCCGACTGCCGCGTTGGGCTCGAGGCCCGTGGCGATAGCGAGAATGGCTGCCATGATGCCGCCGATGACGGCGTTAGGCGGCTGAGCGCCTCCGATCGGCATGTTGCCGATCGTCATGAGCTGATAGGTACCACCCACGAGAAGACCGGTGTTGAGGTCGCCAAGGATAAGACCGATGACGGCGCCGGTGACGATGGGCTGATAGAGAGACTCGAGGAAGTCAAACTGGTCGATTGCCGCGATGAACGTGACGACGAAGACCAGAGCGATCTGGATGATCGAGTATTCCATCTTGCTCCTCCTTTCAAAATGTATGTACGCACTTTGGATTTCACGTACAGAACGTCAGGGTTTCACTCCTGACAACGTGGATCACGAGGATTACGAGAAGAGCTTGCTCGTGTCCTCAACAGGCGTGCTCGGAACGCGCCTGATCTCCAACTCCACCCCCAATTCCTGCAGCTCTTTAAACGCAGCGACATCCTCGTCGTTAACTGCGACGGAGGTGGCGACTTGGCGCTTTCCTTCCGACATGTGCATGTTGCCGATGTTTACCTTCTTTATAGGCACACCGCCCTTGACGAGCGTAAGCACGTCTTCCGGTGTTTCGGCCACGATGAAGATCTTCTGGCGCGGGCTCGCCTTGTCAATGACGTCGATGGTCTTCTGCAGAGAGAAGAAACGCGTAGCGACGCCGGCGGGAGCGGCCATCTTCATGAGGTTCTGGCGCATGGTGTTGGACGCCACGTCGTCGTTGGCGACGAGGATGAGGTTGGAGCCCAGGGTGGAGTTCCACTGGGTGGCAACCTGACCATGAACCAGTCGGTTATCGATGCGGGTAAGAAGAATGTTGGGTTCTGCCATGTTGATCAGCTTCCTTTCGTTATTTGCTGACGACAGTTACTTGATCTCCTGAATCGCGTAACGCGAAACATCTACGACGGCTCCGGATCGGACTTTGATCTGGACCTTCTCGCCTTCGATGCCTTTGACGGTTCCGTAGATACCGCCGGCGAAAAGAACCTCTTGACCCGGCTTGAGCTCGGTGTGCAGCTCCTTGAAGTACTTCTGCTTCTTCTTCATGTTGATTTGCGACCAGATGGTGTAAATCAAGCCCATGATGACAAGCAGGCCTAAAAGGGCGACCGAGGAGCTCAGGACGTTGGCTCCGAAATCGGCCATTAGATGCCGTCCTCGTCGCCGAAGATATCCTCTTCCTCGGAGCTGGCAACGGATGCGACCGTCTGGGCGGTGACGCCCGTCTGGCCAACGGTCACGGCCTGCTCGCCAAGCTCGGCGAGCGTGGCATTGCCGCGGAGGAACAGAAGCTCAATAACCATGGGAAGGTTGGTGCCAGTCAGAACCTCGACGTTGTCGACATCCTGGGCAATCATCATCGACTGGTTGAACGGGGTGCCGCCAAGCAGGTCGGTAAAGACGAGCACGCCATCGCACTCCTCGCGCATGGCGGTAATAGCGGCGCGGAGATCCTCACCGTAGGATGCGGCCTGGTCGCCCTCAAAAGGAACGACGGTAAAAGCAGGCTGGTCGCCAGCAACCATCGCGATAGCGCTTGCAAGGCCGGGTGCGAACTGTCCATGACCGGTAAGAATAAAGCCAACCATTCAAATTTCCCTTCCGAAGGTGTGTACAATCTGAGTCCGATGATTTTCGGAAGCCAGCGGGCGCTCGCCCTTAAAGCTTCTTGGAAAGCGTTCTTTGAAGACCAGTGGTTTCTAAACTGGTAGTAACCACGTGACGTGTTGTTGTCACTATATCACCCCAGAAGAGGTCGCTTTCCTTGATTCATACGGTAAAACGTTTTTGCACCGCTCACGGTGATAAATCGACCGTTTACCGGTCGTTAACACTTCTACCTGCGGTTTTGAAACCGTTTCGAAATGTTTTGGCAAAAGATCGGATCTTTTCCTGTGTCTAAACAACGCAGGGCGGCTAAAAATAGCGTGAAGAAAAATTGCAGGTCATTGTGAAGATATGTGAATTGGTCTTTTTGACTTAATACCAGTTAGAACCAGTTTTGAGATTATCGGTGAACGGTAGTTTTCGACCGTTCACCGGTTACTTGCAATCGTTTGCAGTTGTTTTCCCAGATGAATTAGGGAAGCGCGATGGAGCGCTTGCGCGATCACGGGAAGTTTTAGGCATTTGTCCTCATCCCCCGAACGCCAAACTCCGGCATCCAAAATGAGCTAATAGCTCACGCTAATCGTTTTCAATCATTACTTACTCAGTATACGTAATTATTTATCGTTTATCGTTAATTTTGATATGATACAAGTATCATCCAAAACGTCGATTGGAGGGGTTATGGTCCACCGAAACGCATCTATATCGAATGAAACCATCAGCCGCGAACAGACGATAGCCAAACTGAGGAAGCTCGCTCGCATCTGCAAATGGGCCACAATCTGCATTACCACAGCGCTCGCTCTGGGACTCCTCGCAGTCATTGCGATTGACCTTCTACTTATATTGCCCGGCCTCTCCCAAGGGTCGTGCCTCCAATCCGTAGAACTTCAAGCCGGCGAAGGGCCGTGCCTGGCTATTGTCGGTACCGATGCGCAGGCCCCACTTATGCTCGTCGCACACGATGGCCACACTGCCATAGGGAGCCTCTTGATGACATGCCTCGCGCTTACCATCGCGATAAGCGTGCGCAGGCTTTTCTTCAACATTGAAAAGGAAGGCAGGCCCTTTGACCTTGAATGTAACCAGACACTTCGTCGAGTAGGACATTTATTCCTTATCGGCGGCGTTGCCGTGAGGCTTCTTGGTGCCGTAATCACGGGAATGATACTCTCAGGATTTGGCGGCAGCTTTACGGATGCGTTCGCCGGCCAGTTATTCGAGCCCTCCATGCTCTTTGCAGGCCTGATTATTTGCCTGATTGCCAGTATCTTCCGCTACGGGTATATCCTGCAAAAACAAGATGACGAGTTGCTCTAGGGGGAATCCATGATTATTCTGCGGCTTGACCGCATGCTCGCCGAACGCAAGATCTCATCCAAAGAGCTTGCGGAACGCGTGGGCATCTCCCAGGTCAATATGTCACGCATTAAGACGGGCAAGGTTTCTGCCATACGTTTTTCAACTCTTGACGCGATATGTCGGGCACTCGACTGCCAACCGGGCGATGTGCTGGAATATATGCCTGACGATGAAGCCGATAATCTTTTTGGACTTAAAGATGAATAGCCATAATTAAGCCGCCAATCACGCCCTCAACGCAAAAAGTCCGCCAGAACGACTTCCGTACTGGCGGACTTTCTGCTGTCTATCGGCTAGATGCTCGATGAGCCGTGCGACTCTTTACGCAAACAGGCCGTAGATGCTGATGTTGGCCTTGGCGTAGAGGCCGTTAGCGTACTCGGTCCACTTGGAGCTGGCGCTCGAAGCCTGCGAGGAATACTGCTGATAAGCAGTGTAGTAGGCGGTCATGGCCTGCTTATAGGTGGCGCTATCGGCCGTAAAGGCATCGTCGGCAAAGGCCTTAGCGTAGGTGCCGTTCTCGTCCTTCCAGGTACCCTTCGAGCTATCCCACTCGTCGCCGGCAAGGTTGATGATGTAGTCGGCGTAATCCTTGCTCGCGGTGTCCTCATTGCCGTCAGAAGGCTCGGTCGGAGCGGTCGGCATGCTTGCGGAGCTATCGCCCACCTTCTTCTTGTAGAGCTTCTGCAGCGTCGCGGACTGGCGGACGATCTGCTTGGCCTGGTCCTTGGACACGCCATACTGCGTGGCCATGGTCTTGTAGTCAGAAGTGCCGATGGAATCCTCGGCGTACTGCTTCATCTCCTTAGAGGAGACGGTAATGCCCTCGTCCTCGGCAGCGTCGAGCAGGATCTTGTTGCGCACGTAGGACAGGATGACGTCGGCAGAAGGAGCGGTGTAGTTGCCATCGCTATCCTTGACGGTGTCGAGGCTGTACTGGCTCTCGATGGCCTCGCGCGCGGTGATGTCGCTCTTCTTGCCGTTGTAGCTATAGCTTGCCACGGTCGAATCGAGCTGGTCCTCGGTCAGGGTCGACGAGCCGACACCCTTGCCGCCAAAACCACCGTTGCCAATAAAGAAGCCGACCACGGCAGCAATCACGACGGCAACCACAAAGGCGGCAATCATCGTCTTCTTGTGCTTGGATACGCGATCGTCTTCATCGGAACCCAGGATATCGTCGTCCTCATCCTGGGCCTCGGGCATCAGATTCTCGTCAGCGGCATCTGCGGCAATCTGAGCCTCCAGACGGGCGTCCTCCTCCTCGGCCGTCGTGCCGGCGGCAATGTGCTCGGCAGACGTACCGGCGACCAGATCGATCTTCTCGTCCTCGTCACCGTCGGGGCCTTCGCCGCGCTCGATGATCTGGATGCCGTCGATCTCGTCCTTCTCGTCCTTCTTTTGAATCAGACCCATATCAATTACTCCTTGTTAGGAAACATAGTCCCCAATAGAATACGCCCGACGAGGCGCCGGGCGTATTGATTCTTAGGTTATACGCAAACACTTAAGTACTATTTAGGCGTTTGCAGCGTTCATACCTTAGGCCAGGTGCGCGATAACGGCATCGGCAAAGGCCTGCGTGTCCACAGCGCCCTCAACGGAGCCGGTCTGGGCACGACGCACGTCACCGGTAACCTGCTCGCCCTCGTCGAGCGTGGCGGAGACGGCGGCACGAATGCGATTGGCAGCATCGTTCTCGCCCAGGTGATCGAGCATCATCGCAGCAGAGAGGATCTCGGCCGTGGGGTTGGCGATATCCTGACCGGCGATATCGGGCGCGGAGCCGTGCGTTGCCTCAAAGATGGCGCAATCGGCACCGATGTTGGAACCCGGAGCCATACCCAGGCCACCAACCAGGCCGGCGCACAGGTCGCTCACGATGTCGCCGTACAGGTTGGGCAGCACCAGGACATCGAAGTCATTGGGGTTTTGGACCAGGCCCATGCAGGTGGCGTCGACGATCTTGTCGTTGAACTCAATATCGGGATAGTTGGCGGCCACCTCGCGCGCCACGCGCAGGAACAGGCCGTCGGTCGCCTTCATGATGTTGGCCTTATGCACGGCCGTCACCTTTTTGCGGCCGCAGCGGCGGGCATACTCAAAGGCATACTCCACAATGCGGCGGCTCTTGGCGATGGAGATCGGCTTGATCGAGATCGCGGAATCGGCGGCGAAGGTCTTTTGGCCCGAACGCTCGACAAGCTGCGAGAGCTCCTCGACCTCGGCAGCGCCCTCATCGAACTCGATGCCGGCGTAGAGGTCCTCGGTGTTCTCGCGCACGATGACCAGGTCGACGTCGCGGAAGCGCGAGCCGTCGCCCGGCTGCGACAGGCAGGGGCGCACGCAGGCGTACAGGTCGAAGTGCTTGCGCAGGGCGACGTTAACGCTACGGAAGCCCGTGCCGACCGGCGTGGTGATGGGGCCCTTGATGGCAACCTTGGTCTCGGCGACCGCATCGAGCACATGTTGGGGCAGCGGCGTGCCAAACTCGTCCATGACGCCGGCACCGGCCTCCTGGACGTTCCAGTTGATCTGGACACCGGTGGCCTCGACCACGCGGCGCATGGCCTGCGTAATCTCGGGACCGATGCCGTCACCGGGAATCAGGACTACATCGTGCGCCATAATCTGTTACTCCTCGTCTTCGGCGTCGTCAGATTTTTTAACGCTAGCACGCTTCTTCTTTTTGGAGAGATCCAGGCCAAAACGTTTAACAAGCATTTCGCAAATCTCGCTCGAACGCGCCTTGAGATAGCTGCCCTTGCCGTTCTCGGCATCGAACTTAAGGCGCAGCGCAAGCTTCTCGGCAACCTCGGCGTCGATCTCGCCCTGGCAAAACTCGTACAGGCAACCGAGCATATCGCGATACTCAAGGTCGCCGTGGTAGCACTGGATGGCCTCGTCCAGGATGGGCCAAGCCTCGCGCGAACGCTCGGCACTCGTGGCGCCCCACACGCACAGCAGGCGGAAGGCGGCATAGCGCAGCGTGGAGGAGATCTCGTCGAACAGTGCGGTCTCGGCGCCCTCAAAGGCATCGCCCAACTGCTCGGGGCAGGTGGTGGCGAGCGCCGTCAGGGCATCGAGGGCCTCCCAGCGGGTCTGCGCCTCGGGGCGGTCGAGCGCCTCGATCAGCGCGGGTACGCAGGGCTCGACGCGCTGCGGATCGCGCTCGGCAAGCAGGTGCAGCACGCGGGCGGCAAACTGGCGGATGCGGCGCGTGGGGCAGCCGAGCTCCTGGACCAGGCGGTCGACGGCGTTCTCGTTCTCCTCTGCCAGCTGGAGCTGTGCCAGCTCCTCGTCGGTGAGCTGTTCGTCTTTATTTTCTGCCATAGTTACCTCTTCTTACTATTTCTTAGCATGCTTGCCAGCACCCTTGCTCTCATCGGTGACCGAGATGAGCTGTCGGTAGGCCGCGCCATTGCGACGTGCGCGGCGGCGCTCCTCGGCGTCGCCCGCGTCGGCGGCGGCGCGATGAGCCTTGTTGACGTTAAAGACCTCGTCGTGCTTGCGCCACGGACCGACGGACTCGCCAAAGCTCATCTTAAGGCCTGCGATAAAGCCGCCGAGCCAGCCGATCGGCGCAAACTGCACCAGCGGGAACAGCGAGAACACCCAGGTCAGCAGGACGACTGCCGCCGCACCCGCAAAGTTGGCAATCCAGTAGTCGCGCTTGGTGATCACGCGCTTTTCGCAGGCCCACTGGCCGCACAAAAAGCCGATGTAGATCGCAAAGAGAAAGAGCACCAGCGCAAGCACCACGAACGTCCAGCTCATAGGCGCTACTCCCCGTGATGGTGGCCGCAGCAGCACTCGTGGCCGTCGTCATGGCCGTGGCCACCGCAGCACTCGTGGTCCTCGCCGTGGTGATGGCCACAACCGCACTCATGGTCCTCGCCGTGCTCGCCGCAACCGCAACCTTCCTCGTGAGCGCCATGCTCCTCGGGACGATACTGCGACCAGTCCAGACCGGCGGCGATGGCATCGGCCTCCTCCTTATAGAGGACCGTGATGGCCTGGGTGCCCAGCTTGGCGCCACCGATAGCGTCGAGCATGTCGTAGAGCGTAAAGGCCACGTCGGCGCCGGGAAGCGCGAGCTCGCGGTCATCGGCGTAGGCGAGCGCCAGACGCAGGTCCTTAATGAAGTGCTCGACCATAAAGCCGGGCTTGTAGTCGCCATCGAGCGCCTTGGGCGCCAGGCTCTCCATGGCGCCGGACTTGCCGGTGCCGCCCAGGATCATCTGACGGGTCTTCTCCAGATCAAGGCCGCTCAGCTCGGCAAATGCCATGGCGTCTGCCATGCCGACCATGCAGGCGCCCAGCGACACCTGGTTGGCGAGCTTGGCAGCCTGGCCCTTGCCGGCACCGTCGAAGCAGCAGATGTTGGCCGCAAAGGTGGAAAGGATATCGCGGACCGGAGCGATGTCGTTTTCGGTAGCGCCCACGATAGCCGTAAGCGTGCCGGCGATAGCACCCGACTCGCCGCCGGTGACGGGGCAGTCAAACGCCATGCGGCCGGAAACCTGGGCGGCCTCGGCAATGTCACGGGCGAGCTCGGGCGAGCTCGTGGTGAGGTCGATCAGCACCGCGCCGGGCTTAGTGCAGGCCAACAGGCCGTCGCCCGCCAGGTAGAGCTCCTCGACCTCGGAGGGATAACCCACCATGGTAAAGACGACGTCGGCGTTCGCCACGGCATCTGCCGGCGTATCGGCCCAAACGGCACCGCGCTCGATAAGCGCGGCGGCCTTGGACTTAGTGCGGTTGTTGACCGTGACGGGATAGCCGGCATCCAGGATGTGGCCGGCAATGGGGGCACCCATGATTCCGGTGCCGATAAATGCGACGGAGAGCTTGTTTGCCATGAAACCTTTCCTTTTGGGTTGGGTGTTATTACCAGGTTGAATACTCGGTGCCAGCGTTGGGCTGTGAGTCGAGGGCGATTACGGCCGCGTTACTTGCCTACTGACCGCGCACGCGGCGGGCGATGCGGTCGGAAAGCGACGCCTTGTCGGCGCGGTTCTTGCCCCAAAACGCGCAAGCCACCATGCCGGGGCCCACGTGCGAGCCAATGGTGGGGCCCACAGAGCTGCGGATGATGGTCACGTCGGCGCAGCCTTCCTCCTTGCGGATGGCGGCCTCGAGCCAGTCGCCGTCCTTTTCGGCATCGGCCGTCATAATGGCGATGGGCATGGTGCGATCGGGCACATAGTTCTCGCGGAACGACTTGAGAATGGACTTGAGCGCCTTCTTGCGACCGCGGTTGACGCCGATCAGCGACAGCGAGCCGGCCAGGTCGTAGGACAGCTCGGGTTTGACGTCGAGCTTTGCCGTGAGCTGTGCCGCCGCGGGCGGAATGCGGCCGCCGGCAGCCAGCGCGTCAAAGCTCTCGAGCGTAAAGTAACCGTGGACATAGGTCTTGGCCTCGTTTGCCCAGTCGACCAGCTGCTTGGCGGTCAGTCCCGCCGAACGCTGGCGCACGGCCTCGAGCGCCAAGAGCGCGCCGGTCGCGCAGGGCAGAGCGTTGTCGACCACGTACAGCTCAAAGTTGGGATACTCGGCACGCACGGCGTCCGCCGCCTGGCACGCGGAGTTGTAGCTCGACGACAGCGCCGAGGTAAAGCACAGGTAGACCGTGGGCGTGCCCTCTTTGGCGCACTCGGTAAAGAACTCGATATAGCGACCGAGCGACACAGCCGAGGTGGACACGCGGGCACCGGCGCGCATGCGATCGTAAAACTCCTTGGGTGTGATGCTCGACCAGATGTCATCCGTGCGCTCCTCGCCATCGATAATGAAGGGGAAACCCAAGATATCGACATCGAGGTTCGCGGCGACCTCGGGGCTAAAGTCGCAGCAGGTATCGACGACGATGCGGCAACGGTCCGAATGACCGGCGGATGCGGCCTTGTCCATCAAAGCGACTCCTTACGTAAAAAGGCGGCCACCCGCATGGGATGGCCGCCAACCGTTAACTCATGCAAGTTAACGTATTTTACTCGTCAAGTGTTTCGATGCGGGGCTTGATGATGCCATATCCACCATTCTTACGGTGATACACCACATTGATGAGACCGGTCGTCGCGTTCTCGAACACGTAGAAGTCGTGGCCCAGCAAATCGGTCTGCACCAGCGCCTGCTCCTCAGTCATCGGGGTGACGTCGATAACCTTCTCGCGGACGAGCAGGTCGTCCTCCTCCTCGGGCAGCAGCAGGTCGGCCAGATCCTCGACGCGCTCGACCGGCGCGACATCCGCGGCGCTGGCACCGCCCTGGCGGTTGTCCACGACCTTGGTCTTGAACTTACGCAGCTGGCGGGTGACCTTATCGGCAGAGAGGTCGATGGCGGCGTACATATCTGCACCGTGCTCGGCAACGCGAATTACCGAACCGCGGGCACGAACCGTAACCTCGACGATTGCCGGGTTGGGGTTCGAGGGGTTCTTCTCATAACGAAGTACAACGTCGACCGTCATGGGCTCGATATCGAAAACCTTGAGCGCCTCGCCGATCTTCTCATCCACATGCGCACGCAGAGCATCGGTTACCGTCGTCTTGCGTCCAGAAACCTTGATATCCATACGTGGCTCCAATCTGCCTCGGGGACTTACTGTACTGGCTATGTACCCATTGCCGTGCATTTAATCACGCGGATTCCCAAAGACCCGAATAACGATTGCTTGATACCGCATACCGAAGTCTCGCACTTTTCTGTGGCAAAGTGCGCTATAGGAGGGAGCCGGCGACTTTGTATTTGGTCCCGAAAATTGGCTTTGACCTGCTGGTTTTATAGAGATGAAAAAGCCGGGCTCCCCTATTGGGGAAGCCCGGCAGTGCGTGTTGAAACCGTGAAGGGGCATCTCTCCTAGCGCATAGGAGACACCACCCCTAGCAATAACTAGCTATTAAGCTTGTTAATGTCGTCGTCGGTGATGGTGTCTTCCTGGCTGGACGATTTGTCTTCGGAGGATGCGGTCTCATTGTTGGAATCGGAGGACTCGCTGCCGGAGGATGTGGTCTCGCTGGACTCAGAGTCGCCCGGCTGCACGTTAGCGCCCGAAACCGTCTTAGTGGTGAGGTCGTAGGGCATCGTGCCGTACCAGACGCAGTGGACCGCCTCGAGCGTGCCGTCGGCCGTAATACCGTCGAGGGCATCGCTCACGGCACGACACAGTTCGTCATTGGACGAAAGGCCTGCAACACCAAGCGTCGAGGGCGCCTCGAGCGCACCGACATAGGAGATCTCGCTCATCAGTCGCGCAAGGTAACCGCCAGCCGTGGAGTCGCAGATCACATAGTCGACCTCGCCGGACTCGAGCGCCTCAAAGCACTCGTTGATGTTGGAGTAAGTCTTTTGGTTGGCGGTGATGCTCTGCTTAGCAAGCGCCTCCTGCGAGGCCGAGGACATCTGGATACCCAGAGTAGACGTGTTAAGGGTATCGGTGGAAACGCTCAGCGACCCACCATCGCTGGTTTTACCGAACACGGAAGCGGCATCGTACAGGCACGTGCCGAGCGAGCTAACGTCCCCATCCGTGGAGTTGATCTCGCCGATAAAGATATCAGCCTTTTTGTCGCCGAGCGCGGAACCTGCCGAGGACACATCGACAAAGGCGACCTTAAGGCCCATACGGCTTGCGAGGGCGCGGGCAGCGTCGACTGCATACCCCGTGAGCTCGCCGTCAGCGCCCTGCATGGCCTGCGGCACATCGGAGGTATCGAGGGCAACCGTCAGGGTACCGGGAGTGACCAGGGCATCATCCGACACCGTGGGCGTGACGGTCTCGTACTCGATCTGGTCGATCGTGGGAGTCGTGAACGTAGACAGCGGGTTGAACGCGCATCCGCTCAGGCCCAAAACGGCGATGACCGCTGCGGTCCCAGCACCTAACCGAGCCGCGTGCATCAAGCTGCCCCTCACCATGTCCACTACCCTGCCTTCTGTGTCGTATACGATCCGTGCGTTGCGCGGAATATCAGATTGTTCCCACCAGCTGACCTGGTATTTGACCCCACACTTGCGCACCGGGGTGTTTGCTCGGGAGGCCGCAGCCACCTTCACGACTGGCCCGCTCGCCCGCGAGGCGGTATTGCCCCAAAGAAAGTAGAACGGACGGTGCGGCTTACATCTAGGACGCGCCATGATCGCGCCGCGCGCACGCGGTCGCTTACGTGGATCCCTTTGACCGCGTCTGTCTTGGACTAGGACGGGCATTTCGTCCGTCCGCAACCACAGCCTGGTAGGAACGTAGCGCATTATAGCTAAGTTCAAGCTAAAGTTTAAGGTTAGGGGCGTCATTCGCATCGCGAGTACAGATTTCGCAGGTCGGAGTGGGCTATTCGTGCCTCTGTGAAGCCCGGAGCTCCCCTATGGGGAGCTCCGGGGCACCCTTCCTAGGGTGCCGTGGCCAAAAAATGGCAAATATGAGTACTGTCACCAATTTAGTAACAGGCAATTTTGGCCTCTCGGACAGATTTTGCGCTCAGTGTCGCCAACCTGATGCTTAGTTATTCCACATTTGTTTATTATCTTCTTACTTTATGACGCCTCCGAGTCCTAAATTCCTTGATTTTGCTGTTACTGATTTAGTGACAGTACTCATATTTGCCATATTTTGGCCAGGGCATATGATTAACCCCCTATTTTCGACGTGAATTAGACCGGCTTAAGCCCAAAACACGCCCGCAGCGTGTTAAGCAACGCCTCTTGCTTCTTCCTGCGGGCATCGACACGATTCCGGTACCGCTTTCGCATACGCTGGTGCATGCGCCATGCGAGCGCTTCCATCGCTTCCATGTCACAGAGCATTTCGTTGTTGACCGTCGCGACCTCGATTCCCATAGTAATCAAGCCCGTGTTGCGCTTTTCATCATGGATACGTCCCCTCCGAGAGGAATGGCCCAGCTCACCGTTGTATTCCAGGTCAAACCGGGCTGCCTCCTGATATGCATCGCAAACTGCATGGGGCATCCCCGAGATTGCCTGCGCACGGTCATCGAACTCGATCTTGTAGTCGGTCTTAAAAGGTCCGCAGGCAAACCCGCCATAGGAAAACGGAAGCGAAAACAGGGCGAGCATGATGCACTCCATGGGCGAGAGCAGGTTTTCCGAAAGATAGGGACACAGACGCAGCAGCTGTTTGGCCACATTCCCCTTGCATGCCGCAAGGTAATCTGCCAGACGATCGGGCATCAGCACCGGCTCGACTTCAAAGTAGCCCACGTCTGCTGGCTGGTCCTTGTCCTTTGCAAGTTTATTCGTAACAGGCGAGGTGTAGGGAGGCAGATACTTCCCGCGGTCGCTCAGTGAAATCTTAGAGCACAGCTCCTGGGCCAGGGCAAACGCCTGGATGCAGCCGACCTCACGCGCAACGGCAACACAAAGGGCCTCGGGAGATAGGCTGTACACCCCCGGTTCCACCTCTAGAATCGAGCCGGCGGGCAACCCGGAACACACGGACCAGCCTACGCCAGGCATGCGGCGGCGCTGCGCCGCAGATCCCACCAACAAGCACAGATCTTCCTGCACCTCGCCACTTTTGGCTCCAATTCGCACCAAGTCAGGAAGATAGATATCCTCGGTCGAGGGCGACGACGTGCGCAGCACACGGCGCTCTTCATCGGGATTAAGGTCCTTCCAGCTGATGTAGCCCATCTGCCGGCGCTCGGCGCGCATCATGCGTAGCGCCGAGGCGCCTGTTAGGATTACGGAAGCCGCTAGCTGTTCGCCTGTCGGCTCATTGCGCCGCTCAATCTTTACTGCCACAAAACCACCCCTACCAAACACGCGCGATAGCAAGGCCATCGACTGCTGCGGCGCCGGCGCGCTTAAGTTCCGCCGAAGCCGCGGCCATCGTCGCGCCCGTAGTGATAACGTCATCGATAAGCAGCAGGCGGCGGCCGTGCACGTCCTCAACCGTCTCGTACATGCCTTGGGCACGCTCGCGACGCTCCTCACGACCGAGTTCGCGCTGGTCGCCATGCCCGTACTTGACGAGGGCATCGAGCAGAGGAACACCCGACAGCTCGCAAAATGGGCGCGCAATGGCCTCCATATGATCAAAACCGCGCCGCCGAAACGCTGCCGCCGTCGCAGGCACAAACACCACCGCATCCGCACCGGACAGCACACCTCCTAAGCGATCGGGCGCTACGACCTGGGCATGCAGGGCGGTGTCGTAGAGCAGCTCCGCCAGATACGGCGCCAGGCGTCGCTCGCCCGCGTCCTTGTACGCTTTAATGATGCGCGGCAGCGGATGCGCATAGACGGCGCACGCCAGGCAGCGGTCGAGCGCCTCCGCCATTGCCGAGGACGTGCCCTCGACCGAACACTCAGTGCACAGCAAATCCCCAAACGGGGCGCCGCATCGGGTACAGCTATGACATGGGTCGATGAGCGTGAGCGCGGCCAGACAGTCTTGGCAAATAAGCGCATCGGCGCGCTCGCAGCCGGCACATCGTGTTGGCGACAATGCCTCGAGCGCCTCGCGTGCCACCCGTTCGGCAAACGGTAGCAATTCGTCCGCAAACGGTAGGGCGCCGGCACCCTGCAGACGGCTCAATATGTTCAGATGGCTCTTCAAGACACAACCCTCCCTACGTTCGGTCGCAGGGAGGGTTGTTGATTCAGCGCTATGATACCCCGATGCGCTCGGGGCAAGGCGAGCTAAATCCGCTCGCGGGCGTTATTCGCCGGCGGGCGGTTGTGGTGCAGACGAAGACGGGGTCGAGCCCTCGCCACCATCCTGGCGCGGCTTGCGGGAACGGCGACGGCGACGGCACTTTTGACCCTGGTCGGCCGAGCCCTCGCCACCGCGATCCTCGCGCGGCTCGCGCTCGTCGCGAGCGGCGCCACGCGAAGCCTTGGCAGCAGCTCCCCCGCCATCTCCGGGACGACGGCGCGTGACCTTGACCTCGCCATCCGAGACCTGATCGGCCACGGAGGGCACTGAAGGCTTCTGCTGCGCGCCCGAGGAATGGCGACGGCGCGGACGCGGCGCGCGCTCCTCCTCGCCACGTGACTTGCCGCCCTTGTCGGCAGGCGCATCGGAAGCTTACGGATGCGCCCGCAGCCGAGCGGAA
>OGYY01000458.1_pt1 | contig 41975 bp, 35 predicted proteins | sample 1576671 | NCBI WGS metagenome assembly OGYY01 (sample SAMEA3541593, study PRJEB24748) | human gut metagenome | biome: human gut; feature: human-associated habitat; material: faeces | place: China | collected 2012 | reverse complement strand
GACTTTTTCCGGAAAATATTCTTTTTCAAAAAGATGGTAAAGGGACTTATGTGATTAGATTAGTAAACGATATGGGAAGTGCAGCGTTAATACCATTAGAATATTATATTGGGTTTATTGCCAGAATAAGAATAAATAAAAGATGGAATAGATTCATTCAATATTTAAAATCAGCTTATGCGAATAGTAAAATGGTACTTAAATTAGCAGATGATATTAAATAGCTTTTCGTAGGTATGAAATAATATATAAAATGAAAATAAAAGTATTTTTTGTGTTTGTAATAATAAGATAAAATTTTATAATTAACTATAATTGATACAAAATTTTCTAGCAATATATCAAACAAGATATAGATATTTATTAAATTTTGATAAAAAGAGATGTTTATATTATACTTAAAATAGCAGATTATATTGTGAAAAGGATGATATACTTTGTCAGAAGTAACTGTTGTAATATTGACAAAAAATGAAGAGAAAAATATTGTAAGCGTTATAAAAAATGCTTTACTCTTAACAAAAAATATATTAGTTGTCGATTCTGGCAGTACTGATAAAACTGTGGAATTGGCGGAAGTAAATGGCGCTAGAGTTATTTATCGTGCTTGGGATAATGATTTTTCTGCACAGCGTAATTTTGCTTTGAAGCATATAGATACAGAATGGGTTTTGTATTTGGATGCAGATGAACGATTAGATGCGAAACTTTGCCAATCTATAAAAACTGCTTTAAATAGCGAGAAATTAAAGCAGTACAGCATTATGCGCAAAATACATGCTTTTGGCTTTGAATATAAGCATGGTATTTTTAAACCTGATGAAGTTTTACGTATTTTTCCTATGAAGATGGTACATTGGGAAAATAAGGTTCATGAAAGGCCAATTTGCAATTTGCCAAAAGAAAAATTGCAAGGATTTATTGAGCATTATACTTATAGTTCTTGGCAGCAATGGTGGGATAAGGCTGGCAAATATACAACTATTTGGGCTGAGGATAATTTTGCTAAAGGTAAACGGACTTCTTTAGGAGCTTGCTTAGGACATTCTGTTTATGGCTTTATCCGAGCCTATATAATTCAGTTGGGATTTATTGATGGTTGGAGCGGATTGTATTCTAGTCTGCAGCATTTTATATATACCATGATGAAGTATTTGAAGTTATATGAAATACAAAAAATGCTGAAAGAGGTAAGTAAGTGATAATGAAATTTTTGAGAGAACATAAAATATCGTTAATTAGTTTTATTTTTACATATTGTTTTATTTTTGCGATCTATTATTTTACCTCCGTAGTTTCTAGACCTAATACTCTCTTTTTGCAAATGCGGCGTTATATACCTTGCGCATTAAGTGTGGCATTAGCAGTAGAATTATGGATAAAAGCTGGTCTTTCTTGGAAAAGCTTATTGCCACATGGTTTAGTGGCTGTATTATGGATTGTAGTTTATCCGTTTTGCTATTGGTTTACTTTTCATGATACTTTAACTTTCATAGATAAGCATTTTGATCAAGCATTTGGCACATATTTTTTTGCTTTTTCTGTTTCTTTAAGATTGTTATTATTAAAATTATTTAAGTGGAGTGATTGTCAATACTTTCAATATGGATTTGCTTTACTGCATACTATTGCATTGCTTATTCCTATATTACAAATAGGTTATTTTTTTGTATATAGGTATCCTATAACCGAAGCAGCTTCTATGGCTTTGATACAAACAAATCCGGCGGAGGCCAAGGAGTATATTTTATTAAATTTTGGTTATTATGGTATCCTTTTAACAATAGTATTTTGGATAATAATATATCTTTTTTTGGTAAAAGCAAACAGATTGAATTTGTTTTTTTATGAAAAAAGAATGAATATTATCGAAAGATATTCAGTAATCTTATTGGCGTTCATAATATGTTCTACTAGTATTTATAGTATTAGTATGTTTAGAAATACTGGTGTAATAAAATCATATATGGCTGCAAAGGATTATTTTGCTAAAGTAAGCATGTTTAAGAGATATCACGAAAAGAATTATAGAGAACTTGAAGTAATTCCTTCTAAACCTATATTTGCTCAACCATCTACAATAATTGTTGTTATAGGGGAATCAGCGTCGTCTTATTACATGAGTGCATATTCGGATACAACAAACAACAATACTCCTTGGCTTAAGCAAGTGAAGGGAAATGATAATTTTATAGTTTTTACTCATGTGTATACAAGTAAGTGTCAAACTGTACCGGCTTTGGAGAGAGCATTATCTGAAAAAAATCAATACAACAATAAAGAATTTAATCAAAGTCTTACGATAATAGATATTGCTAAAAAGGCAGGATATGAAACCTATTGGTTTAGTAACCAAGGATACATAGGAGGAGCAGATACTCCTATTACAATGGTTGCTAAAACTGCCGATCATGCTCAATGGCTTTGTGAAGATAAGGCTTTAAATGGGAAGCCGCAATATGATGAGGATTTGTTGGCATATCTTAAAAAAGTAGATTCTAACAAAAATAATTTTATAGTATTGCATTTTATGGGGAGTCATGAAGATTGCATTAATAGATATCCACAAAGTTTTGCTAAATTTAGCAAGCCAAACGAATTTAATATGGCATTAAACTATGATGATAGTTTGGCTTATACAGATTATGTTTTGAAGGAGATTTATCAATATGCTTCTGCTAATTTAAATCTTCAGGCCATGCTTTATTTTAGCGACCATGGAGGGGATCCTTATCGTAAACGTCACCCTGATAAGGCAGGTTTTAAATCATTACAGATACCACTTTTTGTATACGTTTCTGACGAATATAAAGATCTTTACAGAGAAGCAGTGCAAATATATAGAGAAAATAGAAATAAATATTTTACAAATGATATGATTTATGAGGTTATATGTGACTTGTTACATATTAAATCGAATCATTTTATTGAAGAAAATAGTTTATTAAATAAAAAATATCAATACACACCTGAATTTTTAACAACAAATTTAGGAGAGAAAAAACTAATTGAAGATAAGGAGCCTCGCCAAGATGGCTGAAAGAATTAACATAGTTTTAGCAACAGATAACAATTATGCTCAACATGCTACTGTTACAATGGTATCAGCATTATGTAATAGTGAGTTTCCCAATAAGTTACGTTTTTTTGTTATAGATGATAATATCGGTAATGAAAATAAGCAGAAGATGCAGCTTAGTGTCAATAACCTTGGTGGACAAATTTGCTTTGTAAAAGAAAATAATACTGTTTTAGATAATGTATTTGTTAGTGGAAATTTAACTCGCGCAGCTTATTTTCGTTTAGACATACCAAATATATTACCTAATTATATTGATAGAGTAATTTATTTGGATTGTGATTTATTACTTCTTAAAGATGTGTATGCTTTATGGCAAATAGATTTACAAGGGATGCCCTTAGCTGCGGCTGAGGATTTTGGTATTTTGGCATCAAGCAGTAAGTGTGCTGAAAAAATTAAAAATTTAGCTTGGAATAAAAAATATTCTTATTTTAACTCTGGGGTTTTAATTATAGATGTAAAACAATGGCGTGAAAAAAAGTTTGCGAAAAAACTGCTTGAATTGGTGGCAACAAGGAATTTTAGGCATCATGATCAAGATGCATTAAATTTCTTGTTTATGAATAGCTGGATGAAGTTGCCATTACAATGGAATGTGATTCCTACGGTTTTCAACATGCCTTTGCTTACTCTATTTAATTCTGATTTAAGGCATGAGGCGTTGAATGCTTTAAAAGCAGTATCGATTATTCATTATGCAGGAGGTTATAAACCATGGGAATACGAAAAGCATGATGGATTTAACGATAAATATTATGAATATTTATCTAAGACACAGTATTGCAATGATACAATGCCACAGCCCAATCCTAATAAAAAAGGACATTCGCTTAATAGACAGTTATGGCGTTTAAGATGGTCTGAATGGATAAAAAAATTATTAAATAAATAATGGAGGAAAGAATTAATGAATGTCTCTATTGCTTTTATATATAAACGAACATCAGAAAAATTGTATGCATATATAGAAAGTAAGCTGTTAGAATGTAGCATAGAATTTAATTTTATTGCGTGTAAAAATTATATCAATGATATTCAATGTGATAAAGAAATAGAGAAATTCAATTGTTTATGTACAAAGAATGGCGAAAACTTAAAAAATATATTTAATGAAATATACGAATACCATAAGCATAATGTTATCGATTCTGTAATTATTCCTTTAGAGAAATGGCAGCATTTAAAACAAATAGAATATAGTAATATTCAATTGACAGATAAGAACATTTTGTTTTTTATAGAGTTTGTACCAGAAGAAGATATATGTGAGTTTGTTTCGTTTACAAAAGATTTGTTTAAATATCGTAACATACATGTGAGCGTAAAAAAATCATTTGCTTGTGAAAAAATTTATAATTTACATTTTCTTGATGAAGAAAACTTGATAGATGTACTCAAATTAAGGATGAATAATCGTCGAAAATATATAGGATGGAAATATCATGCTAACGAATTAAGACAGAAAATAAAATTTCATAAAGACTTAATAAAATTTTGTATTTATGCTAAATTAAGTAAAAAATATAATTTAACTTATTCTGGAGATAAAGATATTCCTAAGGTAATTCATTATTGTTGGTTTGGCGGTAAGGAAATTCCAGAAGCAGTAAAAAAGTTTGTTATTAATTGGAAAGAAAAATTACCTGATTATGATATAAAGCTTTGGAATGAAGAAAACTTTCCAATTTCCCAATATCCTTTTGCCAAAGAAGCTTTTGAAAAAAAGAAATGGGCTTTTATAGCTGATGTGGCAAGATTACATGCTTTATATTATGAGGGTGGTATTTATTTAGATACAGATGTAGAGGTACTTAAGTCATTTAACGGTTTTTTGACAGAGACAGTATTTGCTCCGTACGGTCCTATGAATCATATTTGCATGAGTACAATTGGAGCGAGAAAGCACCATCCTTGGATTGCACAATTATTATTATGGTATGATTGTGTGCATTGTGATGCTGATTATACAGAAATTGCTAATGCCAAGATAGTTACAAAATTGACTAGAATGTTATATGGTATTAAAACTGATGGCAATCATAGCTATTTTGGTAAAGGTGTACATGTATATCCGCAAGAGTATTTTTTACCTAAACAGTTGAAAAATAGTTACTTAGTTACTGATAAAACGCATTGTATACATCATTTTTCAGGATTGTGGTAACATTTATGGTATGAGGAGTGTTTTGAATGTTAGAATTTGGAAGTGCCAAAAGTGTACTTATAATTGTTCCTCATGAAGATGATGAAATAAACCTTATGGGGGGGTTACTACCTCTTTTAGTAGAGAAAAGGTTGACAGTAAGCGTTTGTTTTATAACTAACGGTGACTATGCTGTTCCAGGAGAGGTTCGTATAAAAGAGGCCTTGGCATCATTGGAATGTTTGGGTATTGCTGATAAAAATATTTATTTTTTAGGATATCCTGATGCTAGTGATGTAGTAGACCATAGTTTATATAAAACAAAAATACCTGTTAAATCGCAAAAGGGTATTTATACTTATGGTATTTCCCAAAAAAAAGAATATAGAATGGTAAAGTCGGAAGTTCATCATCTCAATATATATGAAAATTTAGTAAGAGATATGACAAATTTGATTTTGGATTTACAACCTGAAGTTATATTTTGTACAGATTTAGATGGGCATCATGATCATAGGTTAACATCACTGCTTTTTGAAGAATGCTTATATAATATTTTACTTGAAAATATATACTATAGACCACTGATATTTAAAGGATTTGCATATGCTACAACTTATGAAGGTGTTGATGATTTTTTCACAACTTTGAATGTTTCAGCGGCCATAAAGCCATCTAAAGACCAACTAGCTTTTAATGCCCTTTCAGAATTAGATAATCCTTTATATAAATGGGAAGAAAGAGTGCGCTTTCCTGTTTCTGAAGAAGCACTAAATAGGAAATATTGGCGTAATAAATTGGCAAAAGCTATGTGTTGCCACAAATCGCAGTTTTTGAGAAAACGGATGGGTAGAATAGTTAATTCAGATGTTGTTTTTTGGCAGATTAATTACTCTGAGTTACATAGTTTTGATATAAACAACATAGAAGAATTGCATAAACCATTGAAATATCAAACACTAAGTAAAGTTCAAATAAATGAAGATACTAAATATAAAGTAAATATCTGTAAAATACTTATTGATAATGAATTTGCGTACAGGAGATTCTATACAAATAAAAAAAATATATATGTAGAAATATATACGTACAATATTCAAGGACCCTGTAAGGTTATGGTTAATGGAAAAGAACTGACTAAGTTCGAAGAATTAGAACTTAGTCGATATTCTAATAAAATTCAAATATCAGTCTACGACTGCCAAGGTAAACTTTTAGATGAAACGGAAATAAGGCGTTGTTCGTGGCTGAAATTCATCTTTTTAAAATTATTAAAAAGATTTTTAAAATTAACCAACTACCTTGCTTATAAAATAGATAAATTAAAATACAACTCTATAATTAAAAATATAGAATAGTTATTTAGTATATTTTGGGTTTAATTTTCTGATGGGAGATGTTTTTTTTGTTTAGCAAAGATGAAAATGTAGCAAAAGCTCAACAGATAATGTTGGAAATATTATTAGAAATTCATAGAATTTGTGAAGACAATAATTTGATATATTGGCTAGATGCTGGAACATTATTGGGCGCTATTAGGCATAAGGGATTTATTCCATGGGATGACGATTGTGATATTTCTATGCCAAGAAAAGATTACAATAAGTTTTTGGCTATTGCTCAGGAATATTTGCCTAATAATATGTTTTTACAGCATAAAGGCACAGACAAAAAATATCCTGAAAATTTCGCTAAAGTTAGGATGTTAGGTACAGAACTTATAGAACATGATGAAGATGGTACGGAAGATTATTGTCACGGCATATTTGTGGATATATTCCCATATGATAGATATGATTATGAATGGTTTATGAATTGGATGAAATGGTTAAATGGTATACGCAGTAAAAAAGGAAAGTATAAAAAAGGATCAATTAAAAGAACATTTGTTAGTTTATATGTTAACGTAATTCTTTTTATACCATTGCAGATATCATATATAGCAAAAAAATTTTTTATAAAAAATAAAAGTATTATATGTAGCAAAGAAGGAATGTTTTTTACATATGGATTAGAGTGTTGTCCCATAAGAATGACTAAGATAGATGATATACTGCCGGTTTGCAAAGGGCAAAAAATATTTGAAGGATATGACTTTTGCATACCTAATAATTCTGATGCAGTTTTAAAGAATAATTTTGGAAATGATTATATGATTTTACCGCCTATTGAAAAAAGAGGTACACATGCGAAAAGAATAGTAATTAATATATAAGGAGCAGTGGTGCAATTATGAATATAGCAGTTATTTTAGCTGGTGGCGTAGGTAAAAGATTAGGATTGGATAAACCTAAGCAGTTTTTAAAAGTAGCAGGAAAAACCGTGCTTGAACATACGGTAGAAGCTTTTCATAAATCTCAAGAAATAGATGAAATAGCTATAGTAGTTAATAGTAGCTATTTTCATGATGTAGAGATGATGGTATTAAAAAATCATTGGTCAAAAGTAAAAAAAGTTCTAAATGGTGGCAAAGAACGATATGAAAGCAGCTTAGTTGCTATTGAGGCATATAGAAAATATAAAATGGATATTAATTTTATTTTCCATGATGCGGTACGACCTTTGGTGAGTTGTAAAGTTATATCTGATGTTATAAAAATGCTTCAGTATTATGATGCAGTAGATGTGGCAATTCCGTCTGCTGATACGATAATTAAAGTAGATAGCCAAAATTGTATAAAAGAAATTCCTGAAAGGAGTACATTGCTTAGAGGACAAACACCGCAGGCGTTTAAATATAATATTATTGCCAAAGCTTATGATAAAGCATTAAAAGATAATGAATTCAAAGTTACTGATGATTGTGGAATAGTAAAAAAATATCTCCCTAATGTAAAAATAGGTGTAGTAAATGGAGAGGAGCAAAATATGAAATTAACATATCCGGAAGATGTATATCTTTTGGATAAATTATTTCAAATAAAGTCCACTACGGTTTCACAAAGTACAGATCTTAAACTTTTAAAAAACAAAGTAATAGTAGTATTTGGCGGTAATAGTGGAATTGGAAAAGATATAATAAAAATTGCGACTTCTTATGGAGCTATTTGTTATGCGTTTTCTAGAAGTTTGAATGGAGTTGATGTAGGAGATATTGATTTATGCGAGCAAGCGATTTTTAACGTTTATAAGGAAACCAACAGAATAGATTTTGTGATAAATACTGCTGCAATTTTAAACAAAGAACCATTTCTAAATTTAGAATATTCGAATATCCAATCAATAATCAATACAAATTATTATGGAATGATTAATATTGCTAAAGTTTCCTATGAATATTTGAGAAAATCTGAAGGGATGCTTTTGAATTTTACGTCATCATCTTATACGCGAGGTAGAGCTAATTATGCTATTTATTCTTCCACTAAAGCCGCTGTAGTTAATTTTGTACAAGCTATTGCTGAAGAATGGGAAATTGATAAAATCAAAGCAAATTGTATAAATCCACAAAGAACTAAAACTCCTATGAGAATAGATAATTTTGGAAACGAACCAGATGAGACGTTATTAAAATCAGAAGAAGTGGCATTAGTTTCTTTAAAAGTATTATTAAGTGATTTTTCTGGAAAAGTAATAGATATAAAGCTTAAGTAAAATATAAAATTTATGTAATAAAGAATATAAAGTTTATAGCAAATATTAAATTAAGATTAGTTTCTATGCCAAAATGAAAATTTAGCATGATAGATCGATCAACGTTGAGATTTAATAAATAAAGAGGAATTTGATTTTATGTTTATTGATAAAATTCAAAACCAAAATAAGATTAAACAAATAATTATATTCTTAACAGGTTTAGGAGTAGCAATAGAAAAAGGAGCGTTTTTAGCTGTTGCTGCTATAGTGGCCTTGAGTGTTTTTTTGTTTGATAAGCATAGGCTTGTTAATTTTCATAATAAATATTTCAATAAAACAATGCTATTGTTTTTGATATATGTAGGAACAGTAGTTGCAATATCATTGATACAGGGAGATTTTCATAGTATCAAGATGGTATTACGAGATTTTGAAAAAATAGCTTCTTTTTTAATTATCTATATATTATTGGGAAAAACAGAAAAAGCATTTTTCTTTGGATCTCTGGGTTTTATTATTGGGATATTAATTGGTGAAGCTACTGTGGTACAAAGTTTTATAGCTAAAACTAGTGTAGTCGGAAATAGATATGGTGGCATTTATGGACACCCAAATAGTTTAGGGGGAGTTATGGAATTGGCTATCCCTTTTTTATTATTTTCTATTTACCAATATAGAAAGAACGTTTATTATACTATTCTTGCAGGTATAGCTTTAATTAGTTCTTTTTTTTGCTTATTTGCTTCTGGAAGCAGAGGAGCTCTTTTGGCTGTTATTGGAGAAATTTGTGTTCTTATTGCAATTTATGTTTATAGAAAATATAAAATACAATCATTGAAAAAGTTTGTTTTTTCCGTTATTCTGATAGTATTAATATGTTTGCTAGTCTTTGTTAAGTTTCATTCTAGAAGCTATGATTCCGAGAGACTTTTACTGTGGACAGCAGCATGGCAGATGTTTTTAGATCATCCCATAATAGGTGTTGGATTTAGTAATTGGAAAGAAATATATCAAACTACTTACATAAGCCCTTTGGCAAAGGAACCTAATTTACCACATTGCCACAATTTTTATCTGCATATACTATCTACAACTGGTATTGTGGGAACCGTAGCATATTTTAACTTATTAATTGGGCAGTTAAAGATGTCCATTAGAAATAGTATTAACGAATACAAGCTTTTAGGAACAAATATAAATATTGGAGATATGTTTGGTATAATTATTTGTGGTATGTTGATTCATAATGTTGTAGAAATAAATGCAGTTTGGCGTTTTTACTTATTGAAATTATTTTTCTTTTGGGCTTTATGTTGTTTAAGATTTAAAGAAATAGATAAGCTTGCTTTGGAAAACTATCGAATAGATGGTGAATAGTATGTGTTCATATTATTATTGTAAATTGTAATAAATTTATCTGTTTAACATGATGGAGGACTTTTAATGCAGCAATTTTGTCTAAATAGAAATGACACATCATTGCTTAAAACGATTGGTATTTTTTTGATAGTTTTTTCTCATTCTTTGGGATATCCTGCATGGTACGTTCAAGGAATTTCGTTAAATTTACTAGATGGTTATACAGATTATATAGCTCATTTTATGATGTATGCCTATGTTCCCATGTTTGCCTTTCTTACAGGGTATACATATAATTTAAAGCAAGATTTATCTTGGAAGTATATTTTGAAAAAAATTATTGGTTTTATGTTAGATTATTATTTAATTTTTCTTGCAATCCTTTCACTCGCTTGTATTTTTTGTAATTATAAACCATCATTGTTTCAAATAGGTAGAGAGTTGTACCCTATAGCTGCTAAGCTAATGATGTTTGCATGGTATGTTCCTTTTTATTGTGAAGCTATGATAGTATTGCGCTATTTAGGGTTATCTATTAAACAATACGGAGTGAGGAAATCTATTTATATATGTATAATTATATTCTTGATTTTAGAAGTGTTAATTGGATTTTTTAAAAGTATTGGTCTTAGAGGAGAAGTACTAGTGATAGCTCTGCAAGCTTTTAAAAGAAATATTCCTTTTGTAATTATGGGTTTCTTTTTTGCTCAGGAACAATGCTTTAACAAGATGACACAACTCTTGAGAAAAAAATATAAATCTAAAAATATTGGTTTTATAATAGTATTGTTTTTTTTGATGATTGCATCTTTGTTTAATTATAAGATCCTAGGTTTGCAATCCGGAATTATTTATACGCCAATATATATTTTTTGTATCAGCTCTTTAAAAATTGGAGATAATAATTTTATAAGAAATATAACCGAGTTTTTGTCAAGACATTCTGCTAATATATGGTTTCTTCATTGTATCTTTTTTTCTGAAATAACCAGAGAGACTTTCCAGTATATAGTTTTTATACCATCCCATAATCCTTTGATTATTGTTTGCTGGATTATTTTAATTTGTTCTTTGACTTCTATTATTATAATGCCTTTGCAAGAGAATTTGAAAAAATTAGTGCTAGGTAGCCTAGAATTATCTTAATTGTAATAAATATTTTTGTTATTGTAGATCTTTACAAATTACTAAAAATTATTTAAGCTTTTTTACTCTGACTTTTTATGGAGTGTTAAAAATGAATTTTGACGTAATAAAAAAAGTAAATAGATGGTTTAATATAAAAAAGTATATGATAGATACAAGTATCAAAATAACGGGCATTTATATGCTTATGCTTTTTTTGATTATAAGTGTATTTTTTAAAAGTGAATTATTTTCTATTGGACATATGACGTGGTTGAGGCTTATTCGTAGTTTAGCGTTTACGTTTATTTCCTTTACATTATTGCAATCTATATATGTTACCCCCCAAAGAAAAATACAAATTAAAAATTTGTTTGAGTGTAAAAAATGTGTAAGTAGTTTATTTGTAGCACTATTTTGGATTGCCTTATATACTATGGTTTTTTCACAGGATGACAAGATACTTGCTGGTGATATTGGTAATTATTATTTAATACCTTCGCTTATATTTTGTAGTTCGGTTTTGTGTTTGTATATCATATCCTACACTCGTTATAAAATTTTAGGATGTATAATATATAGTACGATTGCCTTTTTCTTTCTTTTAACAGCAATATTTTTTGTTACTTATTTTTATTTGTATGGACAACAGTTTGATGAATATGCCTTACTTTGCGTTATAGCTACTAATTTTGATGAGATTTTGAATTATTTAACGGCAACATTTTCATCATTACAGATTTTGTTGTTTGGTATTTTTATTGTATTGCTATTCAGTATTGTTTTATTTATTTCCTTGACTGCAGTAAAAGAAAGTGGGATGAAAACATATAAGAAAAAAAGCGTTATTTATGGTATTTTTTTGACCGGATACCTATTTTATTATTTGAGTAGTGTATTTCCAATAGATCAATGGTTACATTTGTATAGATTGGGAGGTCCGATGAATGCTTTTATACAATTACAACAGAATATAAAATCAAATGCTGATAAAATTATAGTTAAGAGTAAAATTCAAATGTCTGATAAGAATAATGAAACTATAGTTTTGATTATAGGTGAAAGTGCTTGCCGAGATAGAATGTCTGCGTTTAATTCACAGTATCCAGTTAATACCACTCCATGGGAAAAAGATATGCTTGAAAACGAAAACTTTATTTTTTTTGAAAAAGCTTATTCTAATTTTCCAAATACAGTTATGGCCGTTACTCAAGCTCTAACTAATTCAAATCAGTATAACGGAGTTTCCTTAAAAAATGCTGTAGATATAATAAACATTGCTAAATGCTTAGGTTATAAGACATATTGGCTTTCTACACAAAACAAAAGTACGGTGTCGGATGCAGGCATTACTATTTTAGCTAACCAAGCAGATGAAGCTATTTGGGTGAAAGGATATGATGAAATCTTATTAGATAAAATTCAATCTTTGCCTAAGAATGAAAGTAAATTTTTAGTTATTCAATTAACAGGAAGTCATTTCAATTATAATCGTCGAGTACCTAAAGCTTTTTTACAAGAAAATAATATGAATATATTTAACGATAACAATAAAACGAAATGGTACGAGTATTCGTTGAGGAGTCTGTGGTAGTTTTTCTGTAAATTAGGCCTTCTATGATAAATTTTTAAGTAATATTGCAGCTACGAACACTAAAGTTTAGTTTTTTCCTAGCTTACTTATACCATTTTTATTTTGGACATGTCAAGCAATAGCGGCATTAGCCGCTACTGAAAATGAGCTAAATTTTAGTATTCAGGCATTCTATGCTCATACATAATGGCAAATTCTCCGTATATCTTACCCCAATTTCTAATAGGCATAGACCATTTCTTGGTTGCTTCAAATGTAGAGAGATACAATGCCTTCAAGAGTGCCGTTTCGCTGGGAAACACGCTTCTCTGGCGATTTAACTTGCGGTAGGCAGCATTCAGGCTTTCAATAGCGTTAGTCGTGTAGATAACGCTTCTGACATCTGAGGAAAACTTGAATATGGGAGTAATTGCATCCCAGTTCTTGAACCAGCTTTTCATTGCATTAGGATATTTAGATTGCCATTTCTCCGCAACACGATCTCTGGCGTCGCTGCCAGATTTCTCTGTGGCTGCATTGTAGATAGTCTTTAAATCGGCAGCAAATGCCTTTTTGTCCTTGTCAGCAACATATTTTAAGGTGTTTCGAACCTGGTGTACAATGCATCTTTGGTATTCAGTATCAGGAAATGCCGTGCTTATCGCTTCCTTGATTCCTGTGAGTCCGTCGGCACAGATAATGAGCACGTCGTTAACTCCTCTGTTTTTAAGTTCGTTCAAAACAGAGAGCCAGTACTTGGAGCTTTCATTCTCGCCAACTTGGATGGTAAGAACTTCTTTCTTGCCTTCGAGAGTTATTCCAAGCATTACATATGCAGCAAGCTTGCGGATAATGCCGTTATCTCTGACAGAATAATGAATGGCATCTATGAATATTACAGGATAGAGAGTGTCAAGCGGTCTGTTCTGCCATTCTTCAATCTGAGGAAGAAGCTTGTCGGTAACATCGGAAATGAAGCTTTCAGAAGCCTCAAAGCCATATATATCCTGCAATGTATCGGAAATCTGCCTAGTAGTCATACCCTTAGCATACATAGATATGATTTTTTGGTCGATGTCTGAAATATCCTTTTGACGTTTTCTGACTACTTTGGGTTCAAACGTCGATCTTCTATCTTGGGGAACATCTATGGACATGGAGCCGTAACTGCTGTTGATTTGCTTTGTTTTATAACCATTACGGTAATCGTCGCTGTCAGAGCGCTCTGATTTGGAGTAGCCAAGATGGTCATCCATTTCTGCTTCCATCATTTCCTTGATAGTACCGCCGAGCAAGTCTTTGAGAGCATCCTGGATGTCTTGAGCAGATTCAATGTCATACTCTTGGAGCAGCGCTCTGATAATATTTCGTTTTCCTTCAGTCATTTGCACGTGATGTACAGGTTGTTTTGCTTTTCTTGCCATAATTAAAAGCCTCCTATGATTTTATTTTATCATAGAAGGCTTTGCTTGAAAGCTATTTACAGACTTTTTTTCACACTCGGTCGTTGAGATATACTGATAGCATTTTAAAAGAGATTTTTATGTATTGCAAAAATGAGCATAATTTACAAGTTATGGTATATTTTTCTGATCATGGAGAAGATATAAAGTATACCCATACTGCCTCTCCTTTTTTATTCAATATGGTACGTATACCTTTATGGATTTATTTATCTCCGAACTATCAAAAGCTGAATCCTGATATTATAAATGGATTGCAGGCTCATAGAGAAGCTGTTTTTACAAATGATTTAATATTTGAAACTGTATCGGGTATACTTAAAGCGAAGTCTAATGTATATGAAGATATTTATGATTTAAGTTCTTTTAATTATTCGATAACAAAAAACAATTCATTAACCATGCATGGAAAAAAATACTTAAAAGATGACTTGTAATTATATTTAATAATTTCATGTATTAATAAAATATTACACTAGGTTGCTTAAATAATTTTCAATAAAACTTTTCATGTGTTTCGCAAACTAGCATAATTATATTATATAGTAAGGAATTGTGATTTTTATGTAAATAATAAAATCAGCTTTACTTATTGGTAGCGGGTAAGTAATCAAGAAATTCATGCTTGTGAACCCAAAGATAATGCAAAGGAAGTGCGTGTCCATGAAAGAATCAAATGTAAATCTTAATAATAAAACAATTTTGGTAACTGGTGCTGCTGGTTTTATTGGCAGTAATTTGGTTTTAGAATTGTTGCGTTGCCTAAAGTCTGTGCGAATTATAGGTTTGGATAATCTTAATGATTATTATGATGTGCGTTTAAAGGAATACCGTTTGCAAGAACTTGATAAGGAAGCAAAAATTCATCGTGATAGTTCTTGGCATTTTATTAAAGGAAATCTTGCTGATAAAATGCTAATAGAAAATATTTTTGCGACCTATAAGCCTCAGCTTGTGGTTAATTTAGCTGCTCAGGCTGGTGTGCGTTATTCTATTACTAATCCGGATGCTTATATAGAAGCTAATATTATTGGTTTCTATAATATTTTGGAAGCTTGTCGTCATTCTTACGATAATGGACAAGAAGGCGTACTGCATTTAGTTTATGCTTCCAGTTCTTCTGTTTATGGCAGCAATAAAAAAGTACCTTATTCTACTGATGATAAAGTTGATAATCCGGTTTCTCTTTATGCAGCAACTAAAAAATCCAATGAGCTTTTAGCTCATGCTTATGCAAAGCTTTATAATATTCCATCTACGGGTTTGCGCTTTTTTACGGTTTATGGACCGGCGGGGCGACCGGATATGGCTTATTTTGGTTTTACAGATAAGCTGCGTGCTGGTAAAACTATAGAAATTTTTAATTATGGTAATTGTAAACGCGATTTTACTTATATTGATGATATTGTCGAGGGTGTGAAGCGTGTTATGCAGTGTGCTCCTGAAAAAAAGACTGGAGAAGATGGATTACCGCTGCCACCTTATGCTGTATATAATATTGGTAATAATAGTCCGGAAAATTTATTGGAATTTGTAGATATACTGCAACAAGAGCTAATAAAAGCAGGCGTTTTGGCAGTTGATTACGATTTTGCGGCTCATACAAAGCTTGTACCTATGCAGCCGGGAGATGTTCCAATTACTTATGCCGACACTGCTCCGTTGGAGAGGGATTTTGGTTTTAAGCCTAATACTTCTTTGAGGAATGGCTTGCGCAAATTTGCAGAATGGTATAAAAAATTTTATCAATGCTGAAAGGAAGTAAGATAATGAAAATTGCTGTAGCAGGTACTGGTTATGTTGGTTTGAGTTTGGCAACGTTATTAGCACAGCATAATCAAGTAATGGCTGTTGATATTATTCCTGAAAAGGTGGAAATGATAAATAAAAAGCAGTCTCCTATAGTAGATAAGGAAATAGAGGATTTTTTAGCGCATAAAAATTTGCAGCTTACGGCTACTCTTGATGCTAAAGCTGCTTATGCAGACGCAGATTTTGTTATTATAGCAGCGCCAACCAATTATGATTCCCAAAAGAATTTTTTTGATACATCTGCTGTGGAGGCTGTAATTAAGCTGGTTATGGAATACAATCCGCAGACAATTATGGTTATTAAATCAACTATTCCTGTGGGGTATACAGAGCATATTCGTCAGGTAACGGGAAGCAAAAATATTATTTTTAGTCCGGAGTTTTTACGAGAAAGCAAGGCTTTGTATGATAATTTATATCCTTCGCGTATCATAATAGGTACGGATATGGACGATGAACGGCTGGTAAAAGCGGCAAAAACATTTGCTTCTCTTTTGCAGCAGGGTGCAATAAAGAAGAATATTCCGACGCTTTTTATGGGATTTACAGAGGCGGAAGCAGTAAAATTATTTTCTAATACTTATTTGGCGCTGCGCGTTGCTTATTTCAATGAGTTAGATACTTATGCGGAAACAAAGAGATTAAATACTAAGCAGATTATTGAAGGAGTATGCTTAGATCCTCGTATTGGTAACCATTATAATAATCCTTCTTTTGGTTATGGTGGATATTGCTTGCCTAAAGATACAAAGCAGCTTTTAGCTAATTATGAAGATGTTCCAGAAAATCTTATTGAAGCTATAGTGGAATCTAACAAAACGCGCAAAGATTTTATTGCCGATAGAGTTTTGAGTTTGACAGGATATTATAGTGCTTCTAGTACATACGATGCAGCATTGGAACATCCTGTGATTGTTGGTGTTTATAGGCTGACAATGAAATCAAATTCTGATAATTTTAGACAAAGCTCTATTCAAGGCGTTATGAAAAGAATCAAAGCTAAAGGAGCAAGAATTATTATTTACGAACCTACTTTACCGGATGGTAGTACATTTTTTGGTAGTTTAATAGTTAATAATTTAGAAAAATTTAAAGCTCAAAGTCAAGCAATTATTGCTAATCGTTATGATAATAGTTTAGATGATGTACAGAGTAAAGTTTATACTAGAGATTTGTTTGGCAGGGATTAGGCCGTTTTACTATTAGTAAAAGCAAATTTTCTTTGCAGTAAATTTCTAAAGGAATAGTGTGTGCTTTATATGGAATTAACCATCCTCGTTACCGGTGGAGCCGGCTTTATCGGTTCCAATTTTATTTTTCATATGCTGGAAAAATATCCAAAGTATCGAATTATATGTTTGGATAAGCTGACCTATGCAGGAAATTTATTTACTTTAGCGGATGTGATGGATAATCCTAACTTTCGTTTTGTGAAAGCAGATATCTGCGATAGAGAAACTATATTTAGATTGTTTGCAGAAGAACATCCTGATATTGTAGTAAACTTTGCTGCAGAAAGTCATGTTGATCGTTCTATTGTAGATCCTGAGATTTTTTTGCAGACTAATATCATAGGCACAGCAACGCTGATGGATGCTTGCAGAAAATTTGGTATTAAGCGTTTTCATCAGGTTTCTACTGATGAAGTGTATGGCGATTTACCGCTGGACAGACCGGACTTGTTTTTTACAGAAGAAACTGCTATTCATACCAGCAGCCCGTATTCGGCTTCTAAGGCTAGTGCTGATTTGCTGGTAATGGCATATCATCGTACATATGGCTTGCCGGTAACTATTTCGCGTTGTTCTAATAATTACGGTCCCTACCAATTTCCAGAAAAGTTGATTCCTTTGATGATTGTCAATGCTTTAGCAGAAAAACCGCTGCCTGTTTATGGCGAGGGATTAAATGTACGCGACTGGTTATACGTTGAGGATCATTGCAAGGCTATTGATTTGATTATTCACAAAGGCAGAGTGGGCGAGGTATACAATATCGGCGGGCACAAGGAGATGCGCAATATTGATATTGTAAAATTGATTTGCAAGGAACTTGGCAAGCCTGAAAGCTTGATTACGCATGTTACTGATCGTAAGGGGCACGATAGGCGTTACGCTATTGATTCGACGAAAATTTATAATGAATTAGGCTGGCTGCCCGAGACTAAGTTTGCGGACGGCATCAAGAAAACAATTCAATGGTATTTGAATAATCGCCAATGGTGGGAAAATATTATTAGCTGTGAATATAGGTAATAAAAATAGCCATGCCCTTAGGGCATGGCTATTGTCGTTCTACTACCTTTACTCTCTTATACCAACTCATCCTTCTTATCTAAAATTGCTTTGCAGGCAGTGCAGGCGGGGCAGTCGCAATATTTTGCGCCGATGGCTTTTAACTCTTGGGCGTGAGCCTGCAAGCCCTTTACGCCTTCTGCGCCGAAAATATTTTTTGCTAATTCGCTGTGGGAAAAGGCAATTAAGCCGTCAATGGGCATAATTGCTGCTTCCAAATCAGCGATATATTTAACGGTAGCGACGTTTTCGTCAGCAGTACCAACTGCTGCCAGCCAGCTTTTAGCTGCTTCTTTGATTTCCGGACAGGCGCTGGGAGCTTGTAAAAGCTTTTGCGTATTTTCTTCTACATAAGTTAAAAATGTTTTATTCATAAATTGATTCCTCCTTTGGCTTGCTTTTAGCAAGCATCTGCCATTATAATAATGCTGTAAAGAAGTTTTGTAAAGTAAGCACTTTAAAGTGCGGTAGTTACCTTTAAGAAACTATTGGGAGGCAGATTATGAATAAACCGTTACCGCTTTGTTCGGTGGAAGTGACGCTGATGCTTATCAGTGACCGTTGGAAAGTGTTGATTCTGCGGGATTTGCTGACCGGTACGAAGCGTTTTAGCGAATTGAAAAAATCTATCGGCAGCATTTCGCAAAAGGTGCTGACCAGCAATCTGCGCGCTATGGAGCAGGATGGACTTGTCAGCCGCAAGGTTTACGCGCAGGTGCCGCCGCGGGTAGAGTACAGCTTAACCGCAACCGGTGCCAGCTTGCAGCCGATTTTGCTGGCCATGCAGCAATGGGGCTTGGAATATCAAAAGCAGTATGGAGGCAAAATATGATTTGTGAAATTATTCATGATGAAAAATTTTTAGCGCAAAAATCTACGGAAGCAGGCTTTTTGGATATGTATATTGCGCAAAATCTGCTGGATACTTTGGCCGCTCATGCAGAAAATTGCGTAGGCTTGGCGGCTAATATGATTGGCGTGCGCAAGCGCATTATTGCCGTCAATATGGGGCCGATCAACGTGGCGATGCTGAATCCTGTGATTGTCAAAAAATCCGGAAAATATTTGACGGAGGAAGGCTGTTTATTCTTGAGCGGCGTGCGGCAGACGGTACGCTACCAAAAAATTACTGTTGAGTACCAAGATATGCAGTATAAAAAACAGCGCCGCAGCTTTGAAGGCTGGACGGCGCAGATAATTCAGCATGAAATTGACCACTGTGACGGTATTTTGATTTGATTATTTTTACCACAAATTTAAGAAGTGCTGCATGGCCAAGCTGACAGCGGTGATACCAATCCAGCAGCAGAAGCCCATAAGAATTGGTTTGCCACCGGTTTTCACCAGCTTGATAATATTGGTGTTTAAGCCGATGGCGCACATGGACAGTACAATGAAAAATTTGCTGAGAGTTTTGAGCGGATCGAAGGCTTCTACGGCTACGCCCATGTTCAAAGCAACGGTGGTAATAACGGAAGCCAGTACAAAATAAATAATGAAAAAGGGAAAAACGCTTTTAATGCTGTAACTGCTGCCATTATCAGCGTTTTTTGCATTTTTAGTGGTTAAGTAAGCTAAAACCATGGTGATAGGAATAATCGCTAAAGTTCTGGTGAGCTTTACGGTAACGGCCTTGTCCAAGGTTGCGGAGCCTAATTTGTGCATGGAATCCCAAGTAGCGGCGCAGGCAGTTACGGAAGAGGTATCGTTGACTGCGGTGCCGGCAAAAATACCGAAGGCTTCGCCGGTGCTGGTAGAAAAGCCTACCAGCATACCTAAAGCGGGGAAAATCAGTGCTGCTAAAACGTTAAAGAAGAAAATTACCGAAATAGACTGGGCTACTTCCTCGTCGTCAGCCTTGATAACGGGAGCAGTAGCAGCAATGGCAGAACCGCCGCAGATGGAGGAGCCGACGCCGACCAAAGTAGAAATTTTTGTAGGCATACCCATTAAACGGTGCATAGCCCAGGCAATTAAAAGGGAAGTTGCAATAGTGCTGATAATAATAGGCAAGGACTGCATACCGGTTTGCAGCACCACGCTGAGATTTAAACCGAAGCCTAAAAGAATAACGGCGTATTGCAGAATTTTTTTGGAAACAAAGTTGATACCGCTTTGCAGAGGAGCTTTATCTTTAATAAAAATTGTAATAATCATGCCGGCGATGATGGCAAACACTGCGCCGCCGATGAGCGGAAAAATTTTGCCTAAAAACCAGCAGGGAACGGAAATAATCAGGCACAGCAGAATGCCTTTCCAAGTATTTTGGATAAATTGCATTTAAAAACCTTCTTTCTTTGTGAGTTGTAATAACTTTATCGCTAGTGATACTATCTTAACACAAAAATACGATAATGAAAAATTATCTATCTTTATCATATAATAAAATTATGTTATAATCATAGACGAAAAGCTAATTTAAAGGAGTAAACGAATGCAGGATTTTCGCATGGAAACTTTTTTAGCTGTGTGTAAATTTATGAATTTTACTAAAGCAGCAGAATATCTTAAGCTGACACAGCCTGCTGTGTCCCAACACATTCGCTTTTTGAGCCAAAGCTACGGCGTGGAGCTGTTCACAATGGAAGGTAAGCGTTTGCAGCTTACGGAAGCCGGTAAAATTTTATGGCAGGCGGCGCTGAATATGAAGCACGACGAGCAGCACATGCGCGAGCGGATGCTGCAGACAAAAATAGGTTTGACTAATTACGCTTTCGGCGCGACCTTATCCGTGGCGGAATTTATGTTAGTTGAAGATTTGCGTGCCTTTTTGCGGCACCATCCGCAAAGTCATGTGCGGATGCGAGTGGGCAATACGCAGGAATTATTGCAGCTTTTGGGCGCCAGCGAGTTGGATTTTGCCATTGTGGAGGGAGCGTTTCCCAAGGATGAATATGCTTTTCTGCCATATAAAAAGGAACGCTTTGTGGCGGCGGCACATCCGGCTAAAGCTAAGCAGTATGCAGGCGCAAGCATTAACGATGTTTTACAGGAAACGGTGTTTTTGCGCGAGCCTGGCAGCGGCACCAGAGAAATTTTGGAAGCTTTTTTAGCGGAGCGCAGCTTATCCGTAAAAAGCTTTGCCAATACGGTGGAGCTGGGGAATATCGGCGCAATAAAATATATGCTTAAGGATGGCTTGGGGATTAGCTTTTGTTATTACGCCGCCATTGCGCAGGAGGAAAAACGCGGCGAATTAGCGGTGATTCCCGTGCGTGATTTACAGCTAAGCCACGAAATAAATTTTATTTTTCGTAAGTCCAGCATTTTTCAGGAAGATTATCGGGAAATTTATCGGGAACTGTGCCGGCAAGGCGAGTCAAAATAAAAAAATTATGGTAAAATAAGGATTATAGGCAGTAACTCAAACTATCTTGTGCAAAGAAAATAGGGGGATGAATTTATGCAATACAACAAAATTTCCCAGGAAATAATAGCTAAGCTGCAAGCTCTTGTAGGCGCGCAGAATGTTCTGACCGAAGGAGAACAGCTGGAGATTTATGCTCACGATGAAGTTACCGACCCGGCTTATCATCATCTGCCGGAAGCGGTAGTTTTTGCGGAAAATGCTCAGCAGGTGGCGGCAGTTGTCAAGCTGGCCAACGAGCATCTTTTTCCCGTAGTGCCCCGCGGTGCAGGCACCGGCTTGGCCTGCGGCGCTGTGCCTGTTTATGGCGGCGTAGTTTTGTCTTTGGAAAAAATGAACCGCATTTTAGAAATTAACGAAGAAGCTATGTACGCGGTGGTGGAACCGGGCGTGCGTACTTCTGATTTGCAGGCAGCGGTGGAGGCTAAAGGCGCTTTTTATGCCGGCGACCCCTGCAGCGGCGATTCCTGCTTTATCGGCGGCAATGTAGCAACTAACGCCGGCGGCAACCGCGCAGTAAAATACGGCACTACCCGCCACCAAATTTATGCCGTGGAAGTAGTTAATCCTCTCGGCAAAATTGTCAATTTGGGCGCACGCCTGCAAAAGCAGACTACAGGGTATTGCTTGGACCAACTGATTATCGGCAGTGAAGGTACGCTGGGGATTATCACTAAAATTACCGTGAAGCTGCTGCCGAAACCTAAATATAGTATGGATTTGTTGGCTGTTTATGCTTCGGCAGAGGATGCTATTGGTACGGTTAACAAAATTATCAAAGGCGGTATTATGCCGACTTGCGTTGAATATATGGATAATATTACAATAAAATCCGTGGAAAATTATCTTGGCTGCAAGCTGCAAGGCAGTGAAAACGGCAACTATCTCATTGTTGAGGTAGAAGGAACCAGCGAGGACGATTTGGACGAAAAGGCCTGCACCATGGACGAAATTTGTTCCGAAAACGGCGCTTCCGACGTTTTGGTGGCCGAACATGATAAAATTTGGCAGGCGCGTAAAGCCTTTGCCGAAGCAGTGCGTGCCGAAAGCCTTATCGTCTGCAAGGAGGATGTGGTAGTGCCTGTGGATCAGGAACCGGCATTGTTAGAAGAAATTTTGCGTTTGGCGAAAAAATATCAGCTTGTTACCCGCATTGCCAGCCACGCAGGCGACGGCAATATTCACTTGAATATTTTGAAGATGGCTGACGAAGCCTACGAGGATTGGGATGCACGCGTTAAAGAAAATCAGCAGGAGCTGTACGCCTTTATTTATGCCCACGGCGGACGTTTAAGCGGCGAGCACGGCATTGGCTACAAGCGTAAACATTTAATGGAAGAATTTACTAATCCTGACGAGCTGGAAATGATGCGTGCGGTAAAAAAAGCGCTGGATCCCAACAATGTTCTTAATCCGGGGAAAATTTTTGACGTAGAATAAGCGTCGAGCTGTAATATAAATGAGGGGGATTTATCATGAAAGAAATTTATAAGTTAGCAGAAGAATATCATCTGGCTGGCAACAACTGCGTAGAATCTGTAGTTAAGGCCTGCAACAAGGGCTTGAATTTGCAGCTGCCGGATCAGGCTATCCGCATGATTAGCGGTATGGGCGGCGGTATTGGACGCAGCGGCTGCGTTTGCGGTGCGCTGAGCGGTTCTGCCATGGTTATCAGCTCCATTGTGGGACGCTTGGATCCTAGCGAAAAGCATCAAACTGAGGTATATAAATATACTCACGAGTTTTATGAGCGCTTTTATGCACATTTTGGCTCTGCTTGCTGTGCGCAGCTGAACAAGCTGTCCTTTGGTACGCCTGAATACCGCACGAAATGTATTAAAATTACTGCGGAAGCGGCGGATATGGTTTCTGATTATATTATGGAAAAGGGATTGCTGAAGTAGAAACTTAAACATAAAAATTAAAGTGAGCTTCTGTCGTGCTGAAAAAACAGCGTGGCGGAAGCTTTTGCTTTTAAAAATAAAGTTTAGACAATATTCTACGGCGCAAGCAGGATTTTGCCTTATAATGTAGAAATTTATATAAATAAACGTAAATATTACTGCTTGTTTATACAAAAATGTAAAAGGAGGAAGCAAATTTTGGTGAATGAACTGAATGTTTTAATTAAAGGCGCGCTGCTGCATGACATTGGCAAAATTTGTATGCGTGCTGACCGCAGTTTGGGAAATCATTCTCAAGCCGGTGAACAGTATCTGCAAAAATTTTTGCAGAATACTCCAGAAGCCGCTCAATTATTAAACTGCATAAAATACCATCATAGTTATGCTTTACAAAAAGCGAATATAGCCGACAACGATTTAAGCTATTTGGTTTATGAGGCTGATAATCTTGCTGCTGGTGCAGATAGGCGTGCTAATGACAGTGATGTAAATGGTTTTAACGCTCAAGCTTGTTTGGAATCTGTGTTCAATATTTTTGGCGACAGTATCAGCAGCACAAAAACTAAATATCGTCTGCGCGGTATGAATCCGGAAAAAGCTTTTAATTATCCTGCTGCCGAAGCAATTTTGGCAACGGATAATACATATCAGGAACTTGTAGAAATTTTGGACAGCAATTTTCAGCGCAAACCGATTTTAGCAATGGATAATAACGAATTGCTGCGTATTTTAGAGGACGTAACCTCTTTTGTACCTTCAAGTACTAATATAGCGGAGGTTTGCGATATTTCGCTTTATGTTCATACTAAAATGACTGCCGCCATAGCAAGCTGTTATTATCAATATTGTTTAGAAAAGGGCATAACAAACTATAAAGAAATTTGCTTAAAAGACAGCAAGAATTTCCGTAAACAAGAAACTTTTCTTTTAGCTTCCGGAGATTTTTCGGGTATTCAAAATTTTATTTATACTATTCCTTCTAAGGGCGCTTTAAAATCTCTGCGCGGACGTTCATTCTACCTAGAGATTTTCATGGAAAATTATATTGATGAAATTCTAGAAAATCTTAATTTAAGCAGAGCCAATTTGCTGTATTCCGGCGGCGGACATTTTTATTTACTCTTGCCCAATACTAAAAATGCTAAAGCTTTGCTGCAAAATATTCAAGACAGCTGCAATCGTTGGCTTTTAGAAAAATTTGGCACACAGCTGTATATGGCTTTGGGTTATGCAGCTTGCTCGGCAGAGAATTTGCTGGAATCTAATGCCCAAAACAGTGCTTTTGCGGCTGTCAGCCGTGAACTGAACAGAGATAAAATCAGCCGTTATGACAGCGAAAGCTTAGAAGAGCTTTTTAATGAAAACAGTAAATATAATAAAAATATTGACAGCACCAGAGAATGTGCCGTATGCCACATTTCGACCGACGAACTAATAGAAAATCCTATGGGAGAGGGTTATGTTTGCCCTAACTGCAAAGGCTTATTTGAAATGGGCGGCAGGCTGTTTGACAAAGATAAAATTTTTGCTATGTACCAAGAGCCTTTAGACGGCGCTTTAGAGATTTTTGGTTATAAGCGAAAAATTTATTTAGCTATTGAAACTGAACAAGCAGTCAGCAGCAAGCAGGATAAAATAATTCGCATTTATTCTAAAAACCAAGCAGTAACAGGCAGTTTGGTCAGCACTCGTTTGTGGCTGGCAGATTATTTTACTGCAAACGCCAAAGGAGAGGTTTTAGACTTTGCTGATTTGGCAAAATTATCTTGTGACGCTAAGCACGGTATTGAACGCTTGGGCGTTCTGCGTGCGGACGTAGATAATTTGGGCGCAGCTTTTATCGGCGGCTTTGTAAAGCGCGGCACTGCCGACAGCGCTAAATATGCGACATTATCAAGATACGCTGATTTGTCGCGGGATTTGGGTTTATTTTTTAAACTTGCCGTAGGTAAAATGTGTAAGGGCGAACTAAATGCAGCCATAGGTCAAAAACCGTTCAGCTTATACGGTTTGCAGAAATCTGCTGCAAGAAAAGTGCATGTAATTTATTCCGGCGGCGACGATATGTTTCTTGTTGGCGCTTGGGATGAGCTTTTAGAATTAGCCGTGGATATTCGCAGAGCGTTTGCTGCTTTTACCAATAATAAATTAAGCTTTTCTGCCGGGCTGGCACTGTTTACACCAAGCTATCCTATTAGCAAAATGGCAGAAATTACAGGCATGCTGGAAAGCGCTGCTAAGGAAAACAGCAAAGAAAAGAATAGTATTGCACTATTTGGTTTTGATACAGAAGTGGCTGAGAAAGACAAGGGTTTTGCTTGCAGACATATTTATAATTGGAATAGCTTTACTGATAAGGTTTGCGAGGAAAAGCTGCAATTCCTTTTGCAGCATATAGATTATAATTCTTCTAATGCTAATAAACTTCCTTACAGAATGTCTATGCTGTATAAAATTTTGCAGCTTGTGGAAGATGCTGATAAGGATGTGGTAAATATTGCGCGCTTTGCTTATGTAATGGCTAGATTACAGCCGGAGAAAAATTCAAGCAGAGAAAAAATAGCTTGTTACAATAAGTTTAGTCAGCAGATGTATTCATGGTATACGAAAGCTCAAGACAGAAAAGAATTATATACTGCATTGAATTTGTTAGTTTATTATTTACGTGAAACGAAGGAGGAATAAAAATGCCAATCAATGATATGCGTTCTCAATTTGTTAAAGCGGGCATTAAGACTACGGAGAAACAAGCATCGTCGCTTAAAAAGTCTGTTCCCGATATTGTACAGTATGATATAGTAAAAGATGCGGAAAAAATAATGCAATCTCTTATAGAGCAGGATAGATATGGTGATGATAGAATTAGTTTAACAACTTCGCAGATTAGAAAATTTTTGACAGCAGTGAATATTGTTAAAAATAAAGTAGAACTTTATTTTGTGCAAAATAAATCCGCGTCCAAGCTGCCCCAAAGTTTAGTGGAAGAAGTAAAGTTTTTAAAAGTAAATTTGCTTTATCAGGCTGGCAGAGATGCCGCTACTAACAGAAAAGAAACGGTTAAAAAATTTGTTCAGCGGGCAAATTTGGAGAGAATTATTGACGATATTGGTGATGACAAGCAAAAGTTTGCACGTTTTTGTAAATATGTAGAAGCTTTAGTGGCATATCATAAATATTATGGAGGTAAAGACAAATGATTGATAATAAGCAGAAAGCTTTAAAGGGTAAAATTTTAATCACAGGCTCATTAAAGGTTTTGACCGGTATGCACATTGGCGGCAGCAGCGATTTTGCTCCTATCGGTGCCGTAGACAGTCCCTTTATCCGCGACCCCTTTACCAATGCACCGCTGATTCCCGGCAGCTCACTAAAGGGTAAAATTAGAACTTTATTGGCAAAATCAACCTGCGACGGGTATGTCTTAAATGATATTAGTGATGATAAAGATGTTGTTAAGCGTTTGTTCGGCGCCAGCGGTAAAGGCTTTGCCGTACCGGCAAGACTGCAGTTTTTTGATTTGTTTTTAACGCAGGAAACTATAGATGCTTTTAATGGTTTGGATACGGATACTTATATCGGGGAAGTAAAATTTGAGAATACCATTAGCCGCAGCAGCGGCGTTGCTAACCCGCGTCAGATAGAGCGCGTGCCTGCAGGCGCGGTATTTGCTTTCAAGCTGGTATATAATGTAGAAATTATGGACGAAATTGAAGAAGATATCAAGACTTTGGCAGATGGTATACAGCTTTTAGAAAATGATTATTTAGGCGGACATGGTTCCCGCGGTTACGGCCGTGTTAAATTTGAAAATTTAACTGTAGAAGCAATCGGCAAAACGGATGTAGACACAGAAAAATATGCGCAGATTTTAAGGAATGATGCAAGATGAAGTATTATGTCTTTACCTTAAAGTTTTTAACGCCAGTTCATTTTGGTGACTCTGCCGGTGGGGGCGGTTTAGAAAAAGCTTTGTTAAGCTGCAGCGCCGATACCTTATTCAGCGCTTTATGCAATGAAATTACCGATAATCAAGCTGTTTTAAACGAATTTATTGCTAAAGCAGCCAGCGGCAAAATAATTTTTTCCAGCTTAATGCCTTATTACAGAGATGGTGACAAAGATTTGCAGTTATATCTGCCTAAGCCTTTATTAAGCGGCAGAGTTATACCTAATCCTAAGCAAAGCTTTGCAGAAACTAAGCAGTTGGCGACAAAATTAAAAAAGAAAAAGAAAGAAGCATATATTAGGGCGTCAAAAATAAAACAACTGCTTAAAGAGCTTAAAACCGGTCAGAGCGATGACCGTGACGTACCTGATTTTGCTGTGCCTTATGTGGCGGCAAAAGTTAGTATGCGCGGAGAAAAATCCTTGCCGTATTATGTTGGCAGTTATCAATTTAAAGAAAATGCGGGATTGTATTTAGTTTGCGGCGCGGAAGACGAAGCGGATATAGATTTAATTGAAAGTACTTTAATCAGTTTGGGTATGTCCGGTATAGGCGGCAAACGCAGCAGCGGTTACGGTAAATTTGAGTTAGAAGACGACAGATGGGAAATTGACGCTGAAAGCGGAGTTTATGAAGATGATACTGCTTTAGGAGCTATGCTTGGTAAGAATGCTGCTCCGCGGCAGATGTGCATTGCGCCCGTTTGCCCAGTGTGCGGCCAAGCGGCAAGAATTAAGCAGGGAAGCTACAAGCTGCTTAAACGCAGCGGTTTTGTAAGTGCTTGCGGATTGGATAATAACGTAAAAAGAAACAGTATTTTTATGCTTGCAGAAGGTTCCTGCTTTACCGAACGGGTGCAGGGACGCATGGTATCACTGGCAGTGAACGGATTAAACCATAAAGTTTACCGTAACGGCGTAGGAATGTTTGTGGGGTTGGATGATGAATAACAAAATACAGCAAGAAACAGTTAAAATGTGTTTGCGGGTAGTAACGCCGATAAATATTGCTGACGGGACAATTTTAGGAGCCAAGGATTATTTTTATGACGTTGGGCAAGGCAAGGTTTATTTTTTGAATCTGCATGAATGGCATAAATTTATTTATGCTAAAGGCTTGTTAGCTTCGTATGAAAAATATGTTGTCAACATCAATGACAAAAGAAATCTTCTGAAGTGGCTGCAAGGTGAGGGCTTTTCCTTAAAAGATGTTGGCAGCGCAGTTGTGCATACGGCTACTGTGGAAATAGGCGGCTCTGCCAATGTGCGTAAAGAATCTTTGAATGATATTATTAAGCACATTAAGCAAGTTGACGGCAGCGTATATATTCCCGGCAGCAGCGTGAAAGGCGTTTTGCGCACAGCTATTATTTATCATATTTTGTGCAGAAGCAATGATTTGAAAAATAAATTTTGGAATGAAATAAAATATTGTTTAGGAAGCGAGCGTATTCAAGTAAAAGAATTAAACAAAATTGCCAATAACTTAGAGAGTACTGTTTTGCATACCTTAAAATTAGAAAATAATGGCAAAGAAATCAAACCGGCAAACGCCGTGTGCAGCGCGCTGCGCGGCTTGCAGGTAAGCGACAGCTATGCTGCTGAAAATGCGGTGACAAGTATTTTGCAAAAGGAAGACGTTGGCTTTGATTCCAGAACAGGCAGAGTTTCTCCGCATTCTTTGTCCGTTTTTAGAGAATGTGTTTTGCCGGGAGCAGAATTTTATTTTGACCTTAAGCTGGAAAAGGCTTATATGGATACCTTAGGTATAAAATCTGTGGATGATTTGCTCGCTATAACTAAAAAATATCAGCAGGCGGTGCAAGATATACTGAAAGATGCTTTTGCTAAAGGCTGTCCGGAGCCGTTTGCGGGAATAAGTAACGCTAATATGTGGCTGGGCGGCAATACAGGCTTTTTAAGCAAAACTTTGCTGGCGCTGCTGGCTCCCGATAAAAAACAGGCTTTGTGGGCAGTAAAAAAATTGTTGGACAATAGTTTTAGAAAGCATAACCATTTTGTGCGTGATAAAATTATTTCTCCGCGCACTTTAAAATGTACTACTTATAAAAATAAATTGTGTATGATGGGCTTGGCAGAGGTAACTAAAGCATGATTCAATCTTTAGAAATTAAGATTGCTGCCCCTGCGGGAGTAAAAATTTATTCTGCGATGGGGTCTGTTTTGCACGGAGCTTTAATGCAGCAGCTTGACTATGATTACGCAGCTTTGCTGCACACACAGGCATTGCGTCCTTATTCCCAATGCGTCTATTATGACAAAGTACGACAGGCAACCTTCTGGCGGCTGAATACGCTGAATAAGCAGGCGCAGAATGAAATTTTGGGAGCGGCATTTGCTTTGTCGAGCAAAGTGTATTTAGAGCAAAAAAATTTGGAAATTCAATTATTGAGCAAAGAATACAGTGCAGAAACAACTTATGACGCTCTGGCAGAAAAATTTTTTGCACATCCGCTGTCCGGACGTATTGTAAAATATGAATTTCTTACTTCTACCAGTTTTAAAAGCGAAGGAAATTATGTGATTTTTCCGCAGCCTGCTATGCTTTTTAACAGCTTAATACGGCGCTGGAACGCTTTTGCGGACAGTAATTTTTTAGCGGCGCAGGATTTGGCGAAGGATTTGTCAGGCGAAGTTTACGTTAAAGATTACATGCTGCAAATGCGTCAGTACAGCGTGGACGGAGCGCGTATTCCGGCTTTTCAGGGGATGTATTCTTTAGGCATGAAGGGTAATATAATGAGTAATAGAGTTATTGCACTGCTAAGCGAATACGCTAACTACTGCGGTGTTGGCATAAAAACAGCCTTAGGCATGGGAGCAGTAAAAAGTTCTTTAGTCGAAAAGCTTTAATTGCTGCTTAATCAAATTCCAGAGGAGGAAAATATGAGCATTTTATATACTCCTGCGGGAGATACCGATCCTATCCGCGATATGCACGACGGCGCGATTTTGCACATTTTGCGGCACTATCATCCATGGCTCATAAGGATTTTTTTAAGTCATGATATGGCACAGAAAGAAGCTACGAGGCAGATTTATTCCAAAGCTGTTAAGCATGTGGCGCCGGAATGTAAAGTAGAATTTATTAAAACCGAAATTACCGAAGCGCAGAAAATGGAAAAACTAGTGCCTTTAGCAGAAGAATTTCTTAAGCTGCGCAAAGAATATCCTAAGGAAGAAATTATTTTGAATTTAAGTTCCGGCACGCCGCAGATGAAAACTATCATGTCTTTTTTAGCGACAGATTTTGAAAATGTACAGGCAGTGCAGGTTATGTCGCCGCAAAAAGGTTCTAATCGTAGCAATTTCGCTACGCAGAATGAAGAAGATATTGATGTGGTTATCGCCAATAATTTTGATGATGAGAGTGATACAGAAAATCGCTGTGAACAGCCGCCTTTAGCTTTGTTCCATCGTTATGGCGTGCGCCACCAGTTGATTAGCTTGGTTTCTAATTATGAATACAGCGCCGCTTTGGCTTTGCTTAAAAAGCACCGCAATATGTTTAGCGTTGAAACGGGAAAGCTTTTGGAGCATGCCGATTTGCGTTCTAAATTGCAGCTGGACGCTGCTTTTAAGGTAGCTGGCAAAAGAATTTCGTCTAACCGTGAGGTTAATATGCTCAGCGAATATTTTATGGTTATGGAGCTGCGGCAAAAACGCGGTGAATTGGCAGAATTTATTGTGAAGCTAACACCGTTTTTATACCAGCTGTTATTATTTTATTTTGAAAATAAAACAGTACATAAGCCTGCTGAATTTTGTGTACGCAGCCAAAAAAGCAAGCCCTGGCGGATAAATCGTCAGCGGTTGCAAAAAACTTTTCCGCAAATTTTGTCGGTTTTAGACAAAGAATTTGAAGGAAATTTTAGAGACGACACCGAGCTTTCTTTTTCCAATATGCTGAAAATTTTAAAGGCAATATCTCAAGAAAACCAAGAGCTTATCGCTTTGTTAGATGTGCTGCGGCAGGTGGAGGCGCACCATCGCAATCCTTTGGCGCACACCATTGTGAATATCACCGAGGAGCTGCTGAAAAATACCGAACCTGGCTTATCATCTTATGAGATAATTCAAAAGCTGCGCAAAGCATTTTTGTTGGTCATGCAAGGTGAAAATGTATTGAAGAAAAATGTTTATGACGAATTAAATCAAAGCATTATCAAAAGTATGGATGCATTTTCGGTGTAAACTGCGCCGCGCCGCTCTATAGGCGGCTTGACGGCAGTTTTTGCATGTGTTAAGCTTAAAAAGCGGCGTAAAATTTGTTTTGCGCCGCAAAATGCTTGAGAATAAGCTCGCACAGCGAATTTTCAAGGACAGGATTAAAAAACAAAACCCCGCTAAGGGGACGGAAACTCTCATTTCGTCCATCAGTAGGGCTTTATCTGCTTCACTGATTAAAAAACAAAACCCCGCTAAGGGGACGGAAACTTGCCAGCGTTGCCGGATAAAATCCGTATTTGCTTATTAAAAAACAAAACCCCGCTAAGGGGACGGAAACCCTGGAAAAAAGACAAGTTAATGAAGTTTTTAAAATTAAAAAACAAAACCCCGCTAAGGGGACGGAAACCCGCCCTTTAAGTCTTCGAATGTAGTTAAAATTGATTAAAAAACAAAACCCCGCTAAGGGGACGGAAACAGTTCGATTCTCCTCGTCTCCACCACATATTCGATTAAAAAACAAAACCCCGCTAAGGGGACGGAAACCTTTAATAATATTTCTAATAATATCAACTACACGAGGATTAAAAAACAAAACCCCGCTAAGGGGACGGAAACACTTAGCATATTTACTAAAATTATTTTTATTAAGAAATTAAAAAACAAAACCCCGCTAAGGGGACGGAAACTAGTAGAATCCAAACCATATACTTTAGTTTTCTGATTAAAAAACAAAACCCCGCTAAGGGGACGGAAACAATATACAAAAACAGTATTAAAATAGGGAGGTAACTATTAAAAAACAAAACCCCGCTAAGGGGACGGAAACATTTAAAAAAGTGTCATTGGTATTATGCCAACGGTCATTAAAAAACAAAACCCCGCTAAGGGGACGGAAACTGAACGCTCTGACTGCCAATCATCACGCCCAAGCTGATTAAAAAACAAAACCCCGCTAAGGGGACGGAAACTAGCATACCCAAGCTTTTCAGCAACATCTTTTCCAATTAAAAAACAAAACCCCGCTAAGGGGACGGAAACCAATATCAGCTTCTGTGATATTATAATGTCCGTTCAATTAAAAAACAAAACCCCGCTAAGGGGACGGAAACATTCAGGATATTTCCTCAACAAATTTTTGCACATAATTAAAAAACAAAACCCCGCTAAGGGGACGGAAACGAGGGTATTTATGATGGCGTATATCAATTCATTGACAATTAAAAAACAAAACCCCGCTAAGGGGACGGAAACTTATCAGGAACGGAAATGTTAGCAAAGAATGCAAATACGATTAAAAAACAAAACCCCGCTAAGGGGACGGAAACTTATTTATCATATTGCGCATTAAATTGCGCTTCTATTAAAAAACAAAACCCCGCTAAGGGGACGGAAACTTATCGTTTATAAAATCATCATAACTGCCTTTATAATTAAAAAACAAAACCCCGCTAAGGGGACGGAATGATTTGTAAAATTTAAATATAGGTGGTGATTTAATTGACATCTTTATACATTACTGAAAGCGGTTCTTTTGTGCGTAAACGCGGAGGACATGTTATTGTAGGAAGAAATAATGAAATTTTATTTGAAGTCCCGCTAGAAAGAATTGAAGATGTCACTTTGGTTGATTACGTACAAATTTCTTCACAACTTGTTACTGAATTTATGGAGCGCAATATTCCTTTATCTTGGATTTCAGGGCACGGTCGTTATTTTGGTTCGCTAATGAGCAATGGCTCCGTAGATATTTTGAAGCATCAAAAACAATTTGCTCTCTTACAGGACGGAACGTTGTATTTTGCTTTGGCTAAAAAAATTGTTTTAGCAAAGGTTCATAACCAGCTTACTATTTTGCGAAGATATAATCGCAATGCTAATTTAGATGTAGTTGATGAAGGCATAAGAAATATTTTAGCTATTCGTAAAAATATATTTTTTGCCGAAGGCACCCAAATGCTCATGGGATATGAGGGAATTATCAGCAGGGTATATTTTTATGCTTTAGGAAAAATTGTTCCCGCTGCTTATGCGTTTGAAAAAAGAAGCAAACAGCCACCAAGAGATCCTTTCAATTCTATGTTGAGCTTAGGATATAGTATGCTTTTTGACGAAATATTGACTAGCGTTATAGCTTGTGGTTTACATCCATATGTTGGCTGTTTGCATAAGATTACAAAAGGTCATCCTGCTTTGGTTTCTGATTTAATTGAAGAATGGCGCGCACCACTAATTGATTCACTAGTGCTGGCAATAGTTAAGCGGAATATGATTGATATAGCAGCGTTTACAATAAATGAGGATGGCTGTTATTTGAATACAGAAGCAAGGAAAATTTTTTTACAGGCGTATAATAAAAAGCTTCGTTCTAATAACCAATATTTAGATGAAAAATTTACTTATCGTGAGAGTATAAGAATGCAGTGCAAAAAATATGCGCGCGCAATTATGAATGATGATAGCGATATTTATGTTCCGTTGGAGTTGAGATAATATGGAACAGCGAAAATTTATTGTTTTGATTATTTATGATATTGTTGACAATAAAATGCGCAATAAAATGGTTAAATGTTTGGAGAATTATGGTGTAAGAGTGCAGAAATCAGCATTTGAGGCGTTGTTAAATCGTAAGCAGTACGAAAAATTGCTTAGAGAAAGTAGCTGCTTAATCAATCAAAGTGTAGATTCCTTGCGCATTTATGTTTTAGATGATATTATTGATGTATATACTTGGGGTGTGGGAGAACGTAAAGAAAGTGATTGCGTTATACTTTGAACGTTTGCAAATAAATTTTTTTAGCAAGGAGTGTGCAGTATTAAATGCTTAAATATTTATTGATTGGCGCGTTGCTTGCAGCAGGCTTGGCTATGTTTGGCTTTAGCGGCGGCGCAGGCAATTTAGTAAGCTATGAAGAGCTGCAAAGCAAGCTGGCGCACAGGGATGAATTTGTGCTGCTTGATGTGCGTACGCAGGAAGAATTTGCTCAAGGACATATTGCGGGAGCCTTGCTTTTGCCCTATGACGAAATAGACAAAAAAGCACCTGAGCTGCTGCCGGATAAGGCAAAGCCGATTATTGTGTATTGCCGCAGCGGCCGCCGCAGTGCCATTGCCGTAAAAAGTTTGCAGAAGCTGGAATATCAAGACGTAAAAGATTTTGGCGGCATCAGCAGATGGCAGGGCTCGCTGGAACGTTAAGCGCCATTTTATTTACTTAAACTTCACAAAAAAGCTGAGGAAAACCCCTCGGCTTTTTTGCTTTTTAAAATGATTTCTGATATAATTTAAAATTAGGTGTATAGTCTTTTTTTACACATAAATTTAAGGAGTGATCGTTTTGCTCGATAGCATTTTAAAGAAGATTTTTGGAGATCCTAACGAGAAGGAATTAAAAAATATTCGCGTAATCGTAGATAAGATCAATAGCTTAGAAAAAAGTATGGAGTCTTTAAGTTCTGCTAACTTGGCGGCTAAGACTGCTGAATTTAAAGTACGCCTGCAAAAAGGCGAAACCTTAGACGATATTCTGCCGGAGGCTTTTGCCGTTGTGCGTGAAGCATCTAAGCGCGTAACCGGTATGCGTCATTTTGATGTGCAGCTGGTAGGCGGCGTTGTGCTGCACCGCGGTAAAATTGCCGAAATGCGTACCGGCGAAGGTAAAACTTTGGTGGCAACTCTTCCCGTATATCTTAACGCTTTGACCGGCAAGGGCGTCCATGTTGTAACCGTCAACGATTATTTGGCACGCCGTGACAGCGTAGATATGGGACGCATTTATAAAGCTTTGGGACTTACTGTCGGCTTGATTGTGCATGATATGGATTATCCTGACCGTAAGGCTGCTTATGCCGCAGACGTTACCTATGGTACTAACAACGAATTTGGTTTTGATTATCTGCGCGACAACATGGTTGTCAATGAGGATCAAATGGTACAGCGCGAGCTGAATTATTGTATTGTCGACGAAGTGGACAGTATTTTAATTGACGAAGCGCGTACTCCGCTGATTATTTCCGGCCCCGGTGAAAAATCTACCGATTTGTACCGCGTTATGGCGCAGGTTGTAGATAAAATGATCGAGGAAGAGGATTATACCGTTGACGAAAAACAAAAACAGGTTGCTCCCACGGAAAAGGGTATTGCCAAAGCGGAAAAAATGCTGGGCATTAAAAATCTGTACGATAATGAGCACGGTGTGGATTATTCCCATCAAATTATGTGCGCGCTGAAAGCTAAGGCTTTAATGCACCGCGACCGCGATTATGTGGTTAAGGACGGTCAGGTAATTATTGTTGACGAATTTACGGGTCGTTTGATGTTTGGCCGTCGTTTCTCGGAAGGCCTGCATCAGGCTATTGAGGCCAAGGAAGGCGTAAAGGTTGAACGCGAAAGTCAAACTTTAGCTACCATTACTTTCCAAAATTATTTCCGTATGTATAAAAAGCTGGCAGGTATGACCGGTACGGCTAAGACTGAGGAACAGGAATTCCAAAAAATTTATAATCTGTCCGTAGTTGTTATTCCTACCAATAAACCCATGATTCGTGTGGATTATCCGGATGTAATTTACAAAACCCGTTTGGCAAAATACAAGGCTGCTGTAAAAGAGATTGAAGAATGTCATAAGGCAGGCCAGCCTGTTTTGGTAGGTACTACCTCCATTGCTCAATCCGAAGAATTGAGCGCAATGCTTAAACGCCGCGGTGTGCCTCATAATGTTTTAAACGCTAAATATCATGAGAAAGAAGCAGAAATTATTGCTTTGGCAGGTCAATATGGCGCCGTAACCATTGCTACCAATATGGCTGGCCGCGGTACGGATATTGTTTTGGGTGAAGGCGTGCCGGAATTAGGCGGTCTGCATATTATCGGTACGGAACGCCATGAAAGCCGCCGTATTGATAATCAGCTGCGCGGACGCTGCGCACGTAATGGCGACCCCGGTTCTTCCAAATTCTTCCTGAGCTTGGAGGACGATTTAATGCGTCTCTTTGGCAGCGACAATATTGCCGGCATTATGGATAAGCTGGGCATGGAGGACGACGAGCCTATTGAGCACAGCTTGGTTACTAAATCCATTGAAAATGCGCAGAAGAAGGTAGAAGCGCGCAACTTTAGCATTCGTAAGCACGTTTTGGAATATGACGATGTTATGAATCAGCAGCGTGAGGTTATTTATGCGCAACGCAAGAAAATTTTGCATCAAGAGGATTTGAGCGGCAACATCAAGGAAATGGTGGAAAAGGTTGTGGATCGCACCATGGCTATGTACGCGCCGCCCGAGGTTTATTCCGAGGATTGGGATTTGAAAGCGCTGATTCAATATGCGGAAGAATTCTATGCGCCCCGCGGTTTGCTGACCGTAGAAAATTTGCAGGTTTTGAGCCGCGAGGAATTGGATGAGCATCTGCATAAAGTAGCGGAAGACCATTATCAAGCCCGTGAAAACGCTATTGGCTCCGAGCTAATGCGCGAGCTGGAAAATCTTGTTATGCTTAAGGTTGTTGACAATCACTGGATGGAACATCTTGACGCTATGGATATGCTGCGCGAGGGCGTTGGCCTGCGTGCTTATGGCCAAAAGGATCCTTTGGTAGAATATAAATTTGAAGCTTATGACATGTTTGAAGCGATGATTGACGCTATTCAGGACGATGTGGTGCGTTACATTTATCATGTCAACGTTATCACCCAGCCGCAAAATGACGATCATCTTGACGGAGCCAAAGAACATGGCGCTGAAGAAGTATAATTGAAGGATAATTAAGGTCGATAATTTAATTTCGCTAAAAGTTTTTAGCTGCTTTTAGCGAAATGCAAATAACTAAATTTGCTGTGTGAAAGGTTGTGAAGAATTTTGTTAATCGAAGAATACAAACCAGAAATCGTTAACTTACAAGCAAAATTAGAGGAAATGAGGGGATCTCTTTGACATCGCTGTCAAAGAGGACCGCATTGCCGAATTAGAGCATAAAATGGGCGACCCGTCATTTTGGGACGACCCGGAGAAGGCGCAGAAAACTGCTCAGGACGTTAATTCTTTAAAAGAAGAAGTTGATGGCTTCCACAAGCTGTCCGATAGTGTGGATGAGCTGGAAATCATGCAGGAAATGGCTGCCGAAGAAAATGACGAAAGCATGATTCCGGAAATGGACGAACTGCTGGCAAAATGCCGTGAAGAGCTGGAGCATTTGGAATTAGGTATGCTTTTGAGCGGCGAATATGACGCTAACAACGCCATTATTACGTTACACGCAGGCGCAGGCGGCACCGAAGCCCAGGACTGGACCAGTATGCTGCTGCGTATGTTCACCCGCTTTGCCGAGCAAAATGGTTTTGCGTTGGAAATGCTGGATTATCAGCCGGGCGATGAGGCAGGCGTAAAAAGCGCTACCTTCCAAGTGAACGGTCACAATGCTTACGGCTTTATGAAATCCGAAAAAGGCGTACACCGTTTGGTGCGTATTTCTCCTTTTGACGCTAATGCCCGCCGCCACACTTCTTTTTCGGCGGTGGATGTTATGCCGGAGCTTGACGATACAGTAGAAGTAAACATTAACATGGATGAAGTGCGCGTTGATACCTATCGTTCCAGCGGCGCAGGCGGACAGCACGTTAATAAAACCTCTTCCGCTGTGCGCATGACTCACGAACCGACAGGTATCGTGGTACAGTGCCAAAATGAACGTTCCCAAATTCAAAACCGCGAGCGCTGCTTGCAAATGCTGCGTGCTAAATTATACGAATATGAAAAAGCTAAGCAGGATGCGTTAGTTAATGATTTAGCAGGCGATTACCAAAATATTGAATGGGGCAGCCAAATTCGTTCTTATGTTTTCCAACCCTATACTATGGTTAAGGACCATCGTACAGGCTGCGAATCAGGCAATATTCAGGCTGTTATGGATGGAGCTTTGATGCCTTTTGTAGAGGCTTATTTGCGCAGTCAACAGAAAAAGATTTGATGGATATAGGTGAAAACAATGAAGTGTCGCTATAATCCTGTGCTGCTTGCAGTAATTATTTTAGGATTAGCCTGCGCTCTGTGGCTTAATTGGAACCGCCATCAGGTGGAACAGGCTAACAATACTGTGGAAATGTCCATGGAATACGAAGGACTGCGCAAGCTGGCTGCGCTGGAAGGCTTGCCGGAGGAGCAGGTGCTGCGTGAATTTAAAAATGCAGGTATCAATTCGTTGATGGTTTTTGATACTACGCTGGAGCGCCTGACTAAAAAAGGTGAAATCCAAACTGCTACCAGTGAAGGCTTGCGCAAGGCTGCCAGTTTAGGTGCTGATAAGGGCGTTTTTGCGGCTGTGCCTGCGTCTATGCTGGAACAGGATGCAGCTTTTATTGCAGCAGGCAGCAATCCTGCAGTTTTGATTGACGTACAAGAGGATTTAAGTCTGCGCTATGGTGCGGAGCGCGTGCAGGTAGTTGCTGCTGAACCGCGTATTTTGCGCGTAACCGGCAGAACAGAGCTTTTGCCGGAAGATAAATACGACGAGCCTTTAGGCTTGCTTCAGGCTCCTTTGGGCTTGCCTGTGCGCGATATGCAGCGACTTGACGCTATGGGCTTTAAGCTTATCGTGCGCCCGCAAAATTACGTTAATGTTAATGAAGAAAAAATTGACAGCATTTTTCAGCGCATTGATAAAGCAGGCGTAAAAGTTCATGCTTTAATGCCCTGCGGCCGTGAAACTGTAGGCTATCCTGATAAGTTAGACTATTTTGGCAAAAAATTGCGCGAGCGCAATATGACTTTGGTGATGCTGGAGCATTACACCCAACTGCGTTTTGCGAAAATCGAAGGCTTGATTGCTTTAGCGGAAGCCAATAATTATAATGCTGCTCGTTCTTATGTGATTGACGGCTTGGAGCAGAAAAAAATTTCCGTCGCTACGGCTCTACATCGTTGGGCGTTGACGGACGAGGAGCGTAATATCCGTGTTAACTATATTCGTCCGTTCTATATGCCAGTCAACGGTCAGGATTTGATGAAGGTCAATCTGCAGTATGTGCGCGATATTAAAGCTAGTGTTGAAGCGCGCGGGTATGCCATCGGTGAGGCAGGTGTTTTCCAAGGCTTGCATACGGAAGGCTATGCACCATATTTTCCCGCTAAAACTGCTTGGCTGCCTATTGTGTTTGCCATTGTAGCAGGAGCAGTGCTGTATCTTTCTCAGCTTTTCAATTTGTCCGGTAAAAAAGAACTGGCTTTGTGGGCAGCTGCTTCTGTTATAGGCTGTGCTGTGCTGATGCTTGGCAGAGGCTTATTGCTGCGTCAGCTGCTGGCTTTGGCGGCGGCCAGCGTGTTCCCCGTATTATCCATGAGCGTAATTATGGATATTTGGGATAAAAATACTACTAATAAAAGCGGTTTACTTAAAATTATTTGGCAAGGAATTTGGCAGCTGGCTTTGGCTATTGCTTTGTCCCTTGTGGGCGCTGCCTTTTTATCGGCGATTTTAACGGACAGCCGCTTCTTATTAGAGATTGATATTTATCGCGGCGTTAAGCTGACCTTTATTTTGCCGGTAATTTTTACGGCGATATTGTTTATCAAGCGTTATGATTTATTGCAGGTTGTTGGTAAAGGCTTGGATACTTTGTTCAATAAGCTTAACAGCCTGCTGGATACGGGCTTGACCTTTAAGCATGTAGCAGTGCTTTTTGTGCTGCTTTTTGTTATGTTCTATTTTGTAGGACGCAGCGGTCATACCGGCGGCGTGCCTGTGCCTGCTATTGAACTGAAAATGCGCGCCTTTTTAGAGCAAGTGATGTACGCTCGGCCTCGCGAAAAAGAATTTATGATTGGACATCCGGCATTTTTCTTGACCGTGCTGGCTGTATATAAATGCGCGCCGCGCTGGTGGCAGTTTGTGCTGATTTGCGGCGCTGTTATCGGCCAGGGCAGCTTGGTGCAGACCTTCTGCCATATGCGCACTCCTGTGATGATGAGCTTCATGCGTGCTGTGGACGGTTATGCTGTGGGCGTAATTTTCGGCGTCATCTGCGTAGTGCTTATTGGCTTTTTGAGTCCTGTTTTTGCTAATTTTAAAAGGAGATACCTTGAGTAATGAGTAGAATCGTAATTTCCGGATACTATGGATTTGCCAATGCCGGAGATGAGGCTATGCTGGCCGCGATTGTGAAAGCCTTGCGCAGCAAGGAAAATACTGTGGAATTGACGGTTTTTTCCGGCAATCCTCAAGTAACGGCGGCCAAATACAGTGTATCTTCCATTCATCGTTTTAATCCATTAGAAATATTTTGCGCTCTGCGCGGTTGTGATTTGCTGATCAGCGGCGGCGGCAGTCTGCTGCAGGACGTTACCAGTAAACGTAGCTTGTTGTATTATTTATCTATCATGGCTATTGGTCAGCTTTTGGGCAAAAAGGTTATGCTTTATGCCCAAGGTATCGGCCCTATTCATAGCGGCCTAATGCGCCGCTTAACAAAATTTGTATGCAGCCACGTTAATTTGATTACTGTGCGCGACAAGGATTCTTTATATGAGTTGCGTCGCATTGGTATTCCTGCGGAAAAGGTGCAGCTTACTGCCGACGCTGTAATGACGCTGCCGCAGGAAAGTGCGGAAGCGGGACAAAAGCTGCTGGAAAAATTTGGCGTTCCGCAGGATAAAATGCTCATTGCGCTTTCCGTGCGCAAATGGCAGGAGGACGACCGTTATCTTTTGGAATTGGCTAAAGCTGCGGATATTTTGAGCAGAGAGTATCAAGCGCATATTGTGCTGCTGCCTTTGCAGTATCCCATTGATGTAGCAGCATGCCAGCGTTTGCAGCATTTTATGGTGCATAAGGAGTGCAGTACGGTTTTAACTGCCGACTGCGATACGGAGCAGTTTTTATCCTTGATGGGAAATTTTCAGCTGCTGATAGGAATGCGTCTGCATGCACTGATTTTTGCGGCGGTTATGGAGAGGCCCTTTGTGGCTGTTTCTTATGACCCCAAGGTAGATGGTTTTGTAAAAGATATGATTCAGGATGTGGATCATTGCACAGTTATCAGTTCACATGTTATTGACAGTCCTATACTGGGAGCCATAACGCCACGCGAATTGTCTGGTGGTGTGAAAGTTTTGATTCTTATGTTGAAGGATGATTCTTTTGTATATAACATG
>OGYY01000456.1_pt1 | contig 42087 bp, 38 predicted proteins | sample 1576671 | NCBI WGS metagenome assembly OGYY01 (sample SAMEA3541593, study PRJEB24748) | human gut metagenome | biome: human gut; feature: human-associated habitat; material: faeces | place: China | collected 2012 | reverse complement strand
AGTCTGGGCCGTGTCTCAGTCCCAATGCGGCCGATCAACCTCTCAGTTCGGCTACCGATCGTCGCCTTGGTGAGCCGTTACCTCACCAACTAGCTAATCGGACGCGAGCTCATCCTTCAGCGAATAAATCCTTTGGTAGCAGGGCCATGCGGCCCCGCCACGTTATGCGGTATTAGCGGCCGTTTCCAGCCGTTGTCCCCCACTGAAGGGCAGATTGCTCACGCGTTACTCGCCCGTCCGCCACTAAGCTATTCAAAGCAAGCTCTAAATAGCTCCGTTCGACTTGCATGTGTTAGGCATGCCGCCAGCGTTCGTCCTGAGCCAGGATCAAACTCTCTAAAATATGGTATCATATCTCCCAAGGGGAGCTATAATCTATTTCAGAGCTTTGTTAGCTCATTTTCGACGCGCTTAGCGTCGCGTTTTGATTCTTCCGAATCGTGCTTTAAATTAACGGGTAGTTAATTCTCTTCTTTTCTGTGTTGTTTAATTTTCAAGGTCCCCCGTCCCGCTTCCGCCGGACGCGCCCCCGTTTGGGGTGCTCGACTATAATATCAAATCCCCTCCCCTTTGTCAATACCTTTTTTGAAAAAGTTTAAAAAGTTTTTTCTTTTTATACCTATTTATAAGATAATATTTTCAATTTATCTGCAGACCATTTCCCGCAGTGTACTTTTTGCCGCGCCGCACCGCTGTGTTCCGACGCAAGGATCGTCTCACGGCAATCCACGTGCATATGTAGCCCGGTTGTGAATAATTATTCATTTATGCATGAATAATTGTTGTTGGATCTGTAAAAATCGCGGGTAATCCCATTAACAAAACGGCCAATTTAGGCACTTTGACAAATTGTGCGCCCCAGCATAAATATACGAAATTTACTATTGCAAATTATGGATACGGTGATATAATAAAGGACATGAACTACAGGAAAGGATGCGGATTCTATATGGAACAGATTAAAAAAGTCGTGTTGGCCTATTCCGGCGGTCTGGATACGTCGATTATTATCCCGTGGCTGAAAGAGAATTACAATAACTGCGAGGTTATTGCGGTAGCAGCCGACGTTGGGCAGGGCAAGGAGCTCAGCGGGCTGGAGGAAAAGGCCATTAAAACCGGCGCCTCCAAGCTGTACATAGAAGATCTGCGCCAAGAATTCGTCAATGAATTCATCATTCCCACCATCAAGGCCGGCGCCGTGTACGAGAATCAGTACCTGTTGGGAACCTCTTTTGCGCGCCCCATCATCGCCAAACGGTTGGTGGAGATCGCCAAAAAAGAGGGCGCGGACGCCATAGCCCACGGCTGCACCGGCAAAGGCAACGACCAGGTGCGGTTTGAACTGGCCATCAAAGCCTTTGCTCCTCAGATGAAGATCATTGCCCCCTGGCGTACATGGGATCTGAAATCCCGGGAAGATGAAATCGCCTACGCCGAGGCTCACAATATTCCGCTGAATATTACGCGGGAGACCAACTATTCTAAAGATAAAAACCTTTGGCACCTGTCCCATGAGGGCCTGGACCTGGAAGATCCGGCCAACGAACCCAAATACGATGAAATCCTTGAAATGGGCGTTTCTCCCGAGCAGGCGCCGGATAAGGCCACCTATATTACCCTGTCATTTGAAAAAGGTGTGCCGGTTGCGCTGGACGGCGTCAAAATGGACGGCGTTACCATGATTGAAAAGCTGAACGAACTGGGCGGCGCCAACGGCATCGGCCTGGTGGACATGGTGGAAAACCGGCTGGTCGGCATGAAGAGCCGCGGTGTGTATGAAACCCCCGGCGGCACCATCCTGTACAAGGCGCACGACGCGCTTGAAACCCTTTGTCTGGATCGGGACACCCTGCATTATAAGCAGCAGATGGTGGCGGGAAAATTCAGCGAGCTGGTCTATTACGGCCAGTGGTATACCCCCCTGCGGGAAGCGTTGTCGGCGTTTGTGGACACCACGCAGGAAACCATGACCGGCGAGGTTAAGCTGAAGCTGTACAAGGGCAATATCATCCTCGCTTCGCTGACCTCTCCCTATTCGCTGTACGACGAGGCAATTGCTACTTTTGATGAGGACGATGTGTACGACCAGATGGACAGTCAGGGCTTTATCAATCTGTTCGGCTTGCCCATCAAAGTGCAGGCGATGAAAAAAGGCCTGTAATCCAATTAACAGGCGGTGGGCGGCGGACACCTCACGGTGCCCGCCCTGCCGTTTTTCAGGAAGGCGATGACGTATGAAGCTATGGGCGGGACGGTTCCAGAAGGAACTCGACCAAAAAACCAACGATTTTAATTCCTCCATTTCCTTTGATTGCCGCATGGCCCAGGAAGATATCACCGGCAGCATGGCCCATGCCGCCATGCTGGCTAAGCAGGGTATAATCTCAGCGGAGGATTCCGCCGCCATCCAGGAGGGGCTGGCAGCCATTGCGGCCGACCTGCAGTCCGGCGCACTGGCTGTGGACCCGAACGCGGAGGATATTCACACCTTTGTGGAAGGCGAACTGACAGCGCGGGTGGGTGATGCGGGCAAACGGCTGCATACCGGCCGCAGCCGCAACGACCAGGTGGCGCTGGATCTGCGCCTGTATCTGAAAAATGCCGCCAACCCACTGCGGGAGCAGCTGCTGGAACTCGTGGAGGTGCTCTGCCGGCAGGCGGATCGATACGCCGACGCGATCATGCCGGGGTATACCCATCTTCAACGGGCCCAGCCCATCACCTTTGGGCATCACCTCATGGCGTATGCGGAGATGCTGCTGCGCGACATCGGGCGCCTTGATGACGCCATAAAGCGCATGGATTTGTCCCCCCTGGGAAGCGGCGCGCTGGCTTCGACCACCTATCCGCTCGACCGGCAGGCCGTGGCGAAAGCGCTGCACCTTGGCGGTGTCACCCACAATTCCCTGGACGGCGTCTCTGACCGGGATTTTGCCGTTGAACTGGCGGCGGCGCTTTCCCTGGTTATGGTGCACCTGTCGCGTTTTTCAGAAGAAATCATTCTGTGGTGCTCCTGGGAATTTAAATTCATCGAACTGGACGACGCCTTTTCCACTGGTTCGTCCATTATGCCCCAGAAAAAGAATCCCGACATCGCCGAGCTGGTGCGGGGAAAAGCCGGCCGCGTGTTTGGCGACCTGATGACCCTGCTGACCGTACTCAAGGGCTTGCCGCTAGCTTATAACAAGGATATGCAGGAAGATAAAGAGGCCATTTTTGACGCGCTGGATACGGTATCCATGTGCCTGACCGCCTTTATCCCCATGATCGACACCATGACGGTGCTGCCGGACAACATGCGTAAGGCAGCGGCGGGCGGCTTTATCAACGCCACCGACTGCGCCGATTACCTGGTGGGCAAAGGGCTTCCTTTCCGGGATGCCTATAAAGCGACCGGATCACTGGTGGCGCTGTGCATTGATAAAGGCCTGACGCTGGAAACGCTGCCGCTGGATGAATACCGGCGGGTATGCGATTTGTTTGAGCAGGATGTGTTCGACGCGATTTCGCTCGACCGCTGCGCGGCTATGCGCCGGGTTTACGGCGGGCCCGCTCCCGAAAATGTGCGGGAACAGGTGCGGCGTGTGAACGCCTTGCTGGACGAACTCCGACCATGCGGCAGAAATGAAAACTGAGGTGAACACGATGATACAAGCGGGAATTATAGGCGCGACCGGTTACGCCGGCCTGGAACTCGTGCGGCTGCTTCTCCGGCATCCGCAGGTGGAGGTGGCGGCGGTAAGCTCCGTATCCTTTGAGGGGCAGGCGCTGGCCGATGTGTACCCCTCCCTGAACGAAATCACGTCCCTGCTTTGCACAACGGCCGAAGAGGTTATCCAAAAGGGTGACGTCATTTTTGCGGCCCTGCCCCATGGCCTGTCGCAGGATACGGCGGCCGCCTGTGCTGCGCAGGGGAAAAAGTTTATCGACCTGGGGGCGGATTTCCGTCTCGACGACATGGATACTTACGCACACTGGTATGGCTGCGAGCCTCAGTATCCCGAACTGCATGAGCAGGCGGTCTACGGCCTATGCGAGCTGTTCCGGGAGGATATCCGGAAAACGACGGTTATCGGCAATCCCGGTTGTTATCCCACCAGCGTGGCGCTGGGACTGGCTCCCGCTCTGCGGGAGGGACTGGTCTCCCCGGCCGGTATCGTGGTTGATTCCAAATCGGGAACCACCGGCGCGGGCCGGAAACCCACCCAGACCACCCATTTTCCGGACTGCAACGAGGGCTTTTCGGCCTACAAGGTCGCCTCCCACCGGCACACGCCGGAGATTGAACAGACACTCTCCAAATTGGCCGGTACGGCGGCGACCATCACCTTTGTGCCGCATTTGCTTCCGGTAAACCGGGGGATTTTATCCACCATTTACGCGCGTATGAACGACGGTGTAACGCTGGATCAGGTGCGCGGCGCGTATGAACGCGCCTATAAAGACGAACCGTTCGTGCGGGTACTGGCCCCCGGCAAAGAGGTCAACATCCGAAACGTGCGCTGCTCCAATTTCTGTGATATCCAGCTTTATGCGGATACGCATACCGGGCTGTTGATTGTGACAAGCGTCATTGATAATATGGTAAAAGGGGCGGCCGGACAGGCGATCCAGAACATGAACCTGCTCTACGGCCTGCCCGAAACTACGGGGCTGGACATGATCCCGCCCGCCTTTTAAAAAACCGGCGCTTGCCGCCGGAAACGTCCCGAGGTGATTCCTTTATGTCAACCATTCTTTCCGGCGGTGTGACCGCCCCCAAAGGTTTTTCCGCAGCCGGCATCCACTGCGGCATCCGGAAAAACCGTTCCAAAAAAGATCTGGCACTTATTGTGTCCGACCGGCCGGCCAGCGCCGCGGCGGTGTATACCCGCAATCTCGTAAAAGGCGCGCCGATTACCGTGACCGCAGCCCATATTGAGGACGGTACCGCGCGCGGCATCGTCTGCAACAGCGGCATCGCCAATACCTGCGCCGCCGACGGGGTGGAAAAGGCCGAAGCCATGTGCCGCCTGGCCGCCGACGCGCTGGGACTAGCCCCCTCCGATATGATGGTTGCCTCCACCGGCGTCATTGGGCCCTCCATTCCCATTGAACCAATCGTAGCCTCAATGCCGGCCTTGGCAGCGTCGCTGTCCCCCCATGGCGGCAGCGACGCTGCCGAAGCCATCATGACCACCGACACGGTCTCCAAGGAGGTCGCCGTGCGCTTCCCCCTGGGCGGCAAAACGTGCAAGCTGGGCGGCATCGCCAAGGGCAGCGGCATGATCGCGCCCAACATGGCCACCATGCTCTGCTTCCTAACCACCGATGCCGCTATTGCGCCTGCCCTACTGCAGGAAGCCCTGCGCGATGTCGTCACCGATACGTTCAATATGTTAACGGTGGACGGCGATACCTCCACCAACGATACCGTGGCTATCCTGGCGAACGGGGCGGCGGGCAACGAACTGGTAACGGAGAAAAACGCGGATTACGCCGCTTTTTATGAGGCGCTCCAAGCCATCTGTGTGGAGCTCTGCCGCGAACTGGCGGCCGACGGCGAAGGCGCCACCAAGCTGCTGGAATGCCGCGTGCAGGGAGCCCGGACAAAGCAGGCGGCACGCCAGGTCGCCAAAGCGGTAGTGGGTTCCTCCCTGCTCAAGGCCGCCGTATTCGGGGAAGACGCCAACTGGGGCCGGGTGCTCTGCGCCATCGGTTATTCCGGGGCGGACGTGGACATTCACGGAGTGGAGGCCGCTTTCGCGTCGGCCGCCGGCCGGGTAGTCGTCTGCGAACGGGGCGCCGGCATCGACTTCAGCGAGGAAACGGCGGCGCGTATCCTGCACGAGAAAGAGATACTCGTGGATGTCCGCCTGAGCGACGGCGAAGAGGAGGCCATGGCGTGGGGCTGTGACCTTACTTATGACTATGTAAAGATAAACGGCGATTACCGCACCTGACGCGTAATGTCCAAACTATACGTGCCATAATCTATCGCCGGCTTTGCTTAGGGCAGGGCCTTACCAGTTTCCCGAGAAAGGATGACGTGTGAGTATGCAGATTTCCACCGCCGACAGGGCGCAGGTTCTTACCCGCGCCCTGCCGTATATCAAACAATATACCGGCAAAACCGTCGTCATCAAATACGGCGGCAACGCCATGGTCAGCGACGAACTAAAGGCGGCCGTCATGGAGGACATCGTTTTGCTATCCACGGTCGGCATCAAGGTGGTGCTGGTACACGGGGGCGGCCCCGAAATCAGCGCCATGCTGAAAAAAATCGGCAAAGAATCCCGCTTTGTGGATGGTCTGCGCTATACCGATGCGGAGACCATGGACGTGGTGGAAATGGTGTTGGCCGGCAAGGTAAACAAATCGCTTGTGCAGTATTTAGAGCAGCAGGGCGGGCGGGCCATCGGCCTGTGCGGGCTGGACGGCGGTATGATTAAGGCCGCGCGCCACGCCGAGCAGGATCTCGGCTTTGTGGGCGATATTACGGGCGTCAATGTCACCCTGATCCGCAACAGCCTGGATTACGGTACCATTCCTGTGGTGGCGACCATCGCCGCCGGTGAACCGGATAAAAACGGTCGCCAGGTGACCTATAACATCAACGCGGATATCGCCGCATCCCGTATCGCGGCGGCGCTGGGTGCGGAAAAGTTGGTGCTTATGACCGATGTACGCGGTCTGCTGCGGGACAAGGACGACGAGGATTCCCTGATTTCCGTTGTCCACGTCAGCGAGGTACCCCAGCTCAAAATGCAGGGCGTCATCTCCGGCGGCATGATCCCGAAAATTGACTGCTGTGTGGAAGCGGTGCGTCGGGGAGTCAAGCGCACCCATATCATCGACGGCCGCATCCCACACTCTATCCTGATTGAGATGCTGTCGGACGACGGTATCGGCACCATGTTCCTGTAAATTTCAACACTCAGGGATTTATCTCTGCGAAAGGACCGAGGGCAGACATGACCTTTGAAGATATCAAACAACAGCATAACGGATCGCTGATGCCGACCTATGGCCGGTTCCCGGTCGCGCTGGAGAGCGGGCACGGCAGCACCACCACGGATGTACAGGGACAATCGTATATCGACTTCGGCAGCGGCATCGGCGTCAATTCGCTCGGCTTTTCCGACGCCGAATGGGTTAACGCCGTCAGTGAGCAGGCCTCCCGGCTCCAGCATATCTCAAATCTGTATTACAGTCCCGTGCAAACGGCGTTTGCCGCCGAACTTTGTGCGGCGACCGGCATGGGCCGGGTATTCCTCTGCAATTCGGGCGCGGAGGCCAACGAATGCGCGCTCAAGCTGGCGCGCAAATACAGCCGCGACACCTACGGCGAGGGACGGTATGAAATCATTACGTTAAAGCAGTCCTTCCACGGGCGGACCATGGCCACCTTGACCGCGACCGGTCAGGAGGCCCTCCACGTGCACTTCGATCCGTTCCTGCCCGGTTTTGTCTATGCGCAGGCCGGTGATATGGACAGCCTGCGGGCTGCAGCCAGTGACCGTACCTGTGCCATAATGCTGGAATGCATTCAGGGCGAGGGCGGCGTCATCGCTCTGCCCGACGACTATCTACAGGCGGTAGAAGCGTTCTGCCGCCAGCGGGATCTGCTGCTGATCATCGATGAGGTCCAGACCGGCGCGGGCCGCACCGGAAAAATGCTGGCCTGTGAGCACGCCGGCGTGCATCCCGACGTGGTCACCATGGCCAAAGGACTCGGTGGGGGCCTGCCCATCGGGGCCTGCCTGTGCGCCGAACGGCTGAAAGACGTGATGGGTCCCGGCACCCATGGTTCCACCTTCGGCGGCAACCCCGTGGTGTGCGCCGGCGCACGGGTCGTTCTTTCACGGCTCACGGCGCCTGGATTCCTGGATGACGTTGTGGAAAAAGGCGCGTATCTGCGCGATAAGATCGCGGCAATGCCCCATGTGGCGGAAGTCCGCGGCCAGGGCATGATGGTGGGCATCCGGCTGGAGCAGGGTGAGGCCCGGGCCATCGCCGAACAATGCCTGAATCGGGGCCTGCTGATCCTCACCGCCAAAACCCTGCTGCGCCTGCTGCCCCCGCTCACCATCACCTATGAGGAGATCGATCAGGGGTTGGCTATTCTTAACACTGTACTGGAAGGAGCGGATTGACATGAAACATTTACTGAAGCTGCTGGATTTAACCACGGAGGAGATCATTGACATCCTGAATTTGGCTGACCAGCTCAAGTATGAGCAAAAGCACGGGATCAGCCACAAACCGCTGGCCGGCAAAACGCTGGGTATGATTTTCCAGAAATCCTCCACCCGCACCCGGGTATCCTTTGAAACCGGCATTTATCAGCTCGGCGGCACGGGACTGTTTTTGTCCTCGAACGATCTGCAGATTGGCCGCGGCGAGCCGGTCGAGGATACCGCACGCGTACTGTCCCGGTATCTCGACGGCATCATGATCCGCACCTTCGAGCAGGAGGAAGTGGAAAAGCTGGCGCAGTATGGCAGTATCCCGATCATCAACGGCTTGACCGATTTCTGCCATCCCTGCCAGATCCTGGCCGACCTGATGACAGTACGGGAACACAAGGGGGTGCTGGAAGGGCTGAACATGTGCTATATCGGCGACGGCAACAACATGGCCAATTCGCTGATTGTTGGCTGCCTCAAGGTGGGCATGCACGTCTCCATCGCTTGTCCCGACAATTACCGCCCCGACCCGGCCGTGCTGGAGTTTGCCGCCGGCTATGGTGATAAGTTTGTACTGACCAGCGATTGCAGGGAAGCCGCCAAAGACGCGGATGTGATTTTTACCGATGTATGGGCCTCCATGGGTCAGGAAGACGAAGCAGCGCTTCGCCGGGAAGCCTTCAAGGGCTACCAGGTCAACGAGGAGCTGCTGGCTGTGGCGCATCCCGGCTGCATGGTCCAGCATTGCCTGCCGGCCCACCGGGGCGAGGAGATCACTGCCGACGTATTCGAGGCGCACGCCGACGAGATTTTCGACGAAGCGGAAAACCGCCTGCACGCTCAAAAGGCCGTTATGGTCACCCTGATGAAATAAGAATACAGCGAATCTGTTCCCAAAGGCGCAGCCGCATGGCTGCGCCTTTTTCACATTTCCCAATTAACTACTGGTTGATTTTTCTATCTCCAGTTAACGGCTATTCGCTTGTTTTTACTGGCCGTGCCATCTATACTAAAGAAAAGGAGGGAGCGTCCAATGGAATTGCATTTATCCGAAAAACTGGCAGACGAACGCCGACGACGAGGCATCCGGCAAGAGGATCTGGCCGCCTTCATGGGGGTATCAAAAGCGGCGGTATCAAAATGGGAAAATGGGCAGAGCTTTCCCGACATCACCCTGCTGCCGGTGTTGGCGGCGTATTTCAACATGAGCATCGACGACCTGATCGGCTATGAGCCGGATTTGTCGCGCGATCAGATCCGCCACCATTATCAGCGGCTGGCTGACGCGTTTGCCGCCCGGCCCTTTGCCGAAGTGATGACCGCCTGTGAGGACATGGTCAAAACCTATTATGCCTGTCTTCCCTTTCTGCTGCAAATGGCGGTGCTGCTGCTCAACCATGCCCACTTAGCTCCCGATCCCCTTCCTGTATATGAAAAAATATTGGCGCTTACTGATCGCGTGCTGCAAAACAGCCGGGACGCGGGCGAGTTGGAGGAGGCTTCGAACGTACAGGCCATCAGCCTTCTCATGGCGGGAAAACCCGCCATGGTGCGGGATAAAATCGGGGAACGCCTGCGTCCCCAGTCCCAGCAATCCAGTTTGCTCGGGCAGGCGTATATCATGCTGGGCCAGCCGGAAAAAGCCGCCCGTGTCTGGCAGGTGGACGCCTACCAGCATCTTCTGTCCCTGGTGGGGACCTCGTCCGTCCTCATTTCCATGGCCGGCGAGGAACCCAGCTTAACCGAAGAACGGATTCGGCGCACCCTTGCGCTGATCGACCTGTTCCAGCTCGATTCCCTGCATTTCAATGTGGCGGCCCAATTTCTGATGACGGCGGCGGTGTACTTCTGCCAAAGCGGGCAGGAGACGGAAGCGCTCGCTATGCTGGAGAGGTATGTCCGCTGCTGTACCTCCCAGACGTTCCCCATCGCCCTGCATGGCGACGCCTATTTCCCCGCCGTGGACGGCTGGCTGGCGGAGGAGCTGTCATTGGGGACCCTGGCCCCCCGTGCGGACGCAACCGTGCGGGAATCCATTTTGGAAACGCTCACCGAAAATCCCGCTTTTGCGTCGCTGTCCGGCCATCCGCGTTTCATCGCGCTGGCCGACCGGCTGACCCGTCATTTAAGGAGCGATCATACATGAACGATCTCATGACCAATCTGCCTCTCCTGCTTCCCCTCATCCTTATTCAACTGGCTCTGGCCGTAACCGCCCTTATCCATGTGCTGCGTCATCCTCATTACCGCTTCGGCAGCAGGCCGCTCTGGATTGTCATTGTCCTGCTGGTGCAGTTCATCGGGCCGGCCCTTTATTTTTTCGTGGGAAGAGGTGAAGACGAATGAACGCGGTGGAATTTTCCCACGTGAGCAAACGGTTTGGGGCGCAAACCGTCCTTGACGACTTGTCTTTCGATGTGCCGGAGCATTCCGTTTTTGGATTCCTCGGGCAGAACGGCGCCGGTAAAACCACCTCCATGAAACTGCTGCTGGGCCTGCTGGAGCCGGACGGCGGCAGCATAACGGCGCTGGGCCGGCCCGTTCGGTTCAGCAAGCCTGTCGCGGGTATCGGCTACCTGCCCGACGTTCCCGCCTTTTACCGCTATATGACACCCCGGGAATATCTGCGGCTCTGCGGGGATATCTCCGGGATGGATCGCCGAAACATCCGCTCCCGTTCCGACGAATTGCTGGAACTGGTGGGACTAAAAGAGGTGCGTAAGCGGATTGGTGGGTTTTCCCGGGGTATGAAACAGCGGCTGGGCATCGCCCAGGCGCTGTTGGACCGGCCGCGCCTGCTGATCTGCGATGAGCCGACCTCCGCGCTCGATCCGGTCGGCCGCAAGGAAATTCTCGACATTCTGTCGCAGGCGGCCGCCCACACCACCGTCCTGTTCTCCACCCACATCTTATCGGACGTGGAGCGAATCTGTGACCAGATTGCGGTGCTGCACGGTGGCCGCATTTCGCTGGCCGGTTCCATGGAGGACATCCGCTCTCGCCGGCGTCAAAACCGTCTGTTAATCGACTTTGCAGATTCGGCAGACCGGGATCGCTTTGCGGCTCTTCCCGCTTTGCGTCCCTTTCTGGCGGATGCCGAGCGTACCGCTGCCGGCATCATTCTAACCTCTGTCGACATCGGCGGCACCGAGCGGCAGGTCCTGACCGTACTCGCCGAACAGTCGCTGCTGCCCGTAAGGCTGGAGCAGCTCGAACCGACTCTGGAAAGCCTGTTTATGGAGGCGGTACAATGAACGCGTATAAAGCTTTTGTAAAAAAGGAATGGATGGAATGGGTTCGTACTTATAAGCTGCTGATCATGGCGGCGGTATTCCTGATGCTGGGAATCATGGGGCCGCTGTCCGCCCGTTATCTGCCGGAGCTGATGAAATCCATGATGGCAGAAGGCGTCAATATCACGCTCCCGCCCCCCTCTGAGAGGGATGCGTGGGAGCAGTTCTTCAAAAATGTCTGCCAAATCGGCCTGATTGTTTTCGTGCTGGCGCTTTCGGGCACCCTGGCCGGTGAGTACACGGCCGGTACGCTGACGCATCTGGTGCCCAAAGGATTGTCCCGCCGCAGCGTGATCCTGGCCAAAGCCACCATGGCCGGAACGGTATGGACCGGGGCCTATCTGCTTTGTTTTGGCGCGTCGCTGTTCTACACCCGCTTTTTCTGGGAGCCGGGCATCCCCGTCATCCGATTGGCGCTGGCCGTGCTGGGCTTGTGGCTGTTCGGCATTTTCCTGATCAGCGCCGTTTTGCTTGGCGGTGCTCTGTTCCGCTCCACTTATGCCTGTCTGCTGTTTACCGGCGGGGTGGTGGCGGTCCAGTTTCTTGTGAATCTGCTGCCCAGTGCCGGCGCGTACCTGCCGCTGGCCCTTGCCACGCAGAACATGCCTCTGATCCGGCAGACGGCGGAACCCACCGATCTTCTTATCCCCTTTGCCGTTACGATGTTGCTCACCGCGCTGTTTTTATGGCTGGCCTGCCGCCTGCTGAGAAGGAAAGCCCTGTAAGATCAAATAAACAAGAGCGAACGGATAACCTCCGTTCGCTCTTGTTTTATAAACTAATTGCATGGCATTGAATCTGGCAGTTTCAATTCATTCCTATTCCCGTCAGGCCGCGCATAATCTCCCGCCTATCGGCGTGAGCCATTGGAAGAATCCCTTAAGGTATTCTCCATTTACTCAATTTGAAAGGAGGCAAAGATCACTGGGGAGACCCGTTGAGTTACTGTGTATCCATAAGTTGCGTGTTATAGCCTATCTTTAAAACGTACTTGGAGTTAATAGTTAGCAGAATGTAGTGCGCTGCAATAGTCGGAACGATGCGCGAGGAATGAGATGGGAATGGCGATGATTTTGGCCACCCACGCTAACCCCTCGTTTGTGCCACGAGGTACAGTCGTGTACCAGCCTTGCCTGTAAACTTAAATCGCTATAGGGGGGATGGCCAAGGGGGGGATACACTCTTGTGGTACCCGGCTCCGGCTGGAACGCTATCGCGTTCTGCCGCTCGCCGACCACGGCGCCAACACACCCTCGCTTCTTCCCGCACCGCGGGCGCTCGGCCATGTTGCTCTTGGCGCGTCTTTGCATCCTTTCTCCGCCGAGAAAGGATGGGCCCCCGCGGCCTGAGCGGAAAAAGAAAATCATGAATAAATGGATGTTACTTTCATGTGTATTATTATAGCTTGACTATTTGTCCGCTATAAATTATGCTGTTATTAGCGGACAGAAAGTGTATCAGCGGCGTGGATTATGCGGTGATGCTGGTGCTGGACAAGCACAGACAGGTGGCGGTGCCGCAGGCCAACCGTTGAAATCTAATTTTAGGGAGAAGAAGGGCGGCAACGCCATTCTTCCAATGGCTCCGGCCTAAAAGGCCGGAGCCTTATGCTCTCCGCTTTTCTCGAGATCCTGCTCTGTCAGGGCGTGCGATAATACCCGCCTCATAAAATGCCTTATACATTACGGAGGGAGCCGCAGCATCTGCGGCTCCCTCTTTCTTAAGTCGTGTTCAGTTATCGTTATATTTAAGCGGGGCGGCATGCCAGATATTGTCCGCATACTCCCGGATTGCCCGGTCCGCCGCAAAGCCGCCGCTGCAGGCGGTGTTCAGCAGCGCCATGCGCGCCCACTGTCCGCGGTCGGTATAGGCCTGCGCCGACAACGCCTGAGCGCGGGCATAGTCCTCAAAATCCGCCAGCACCATATAGGGATCGCGGCTGGTCAGGGATCCGGCAATCTCCCCAAAGGTGACGCCGTTTACACCCTTATACATCTGGTCGATGGCCCGGTGGATATGCGGGTTGCCGGTATACAGCGCCTGCGGGTCGTAATGAGGCTTCAGCGTCTCGGCTTCCTCGGCGGTCATGCCGAACAGAAACATGTTGTCGCGGCCCACCGCCTCACAAATTTCGACGTTCGCGCCGTCCAGCGTACCCAGGGTAATCGCCCCGTTCATCATCAGCTTCATATTGCCGGTGCCGCTGGCCTCGGTTCCCGCCAGCGAAATCTGTTCGGAGATGTCCGCCGCCGGCATCAGCCGCTCGGCCAAAGTCACCCGGTAATCTTCCAGATACACCACCCGCAGTTTATCCCGCACGGCCGGGTCCCGCTCGATCTCCTGCGATAACGCATAGATAAACTGGATGATCTTTTTCGCCAGAAAATAACCGGGCGCAGACTTGGCCGCAAACAGGTAGGTGCGGGGTACAACGTCCATATGGGGATTGTCCTTGATCTCCAAATACCGGTGCAGGATATGCAGCGCATTGAGATGTTGCCGCTTATATTCATGCAAGCGTTTCACCTGCACATCAAACAGCGAGTCCGGATCGATAGCAATGCCGGCGGTTTTCTTCACATAAGCGGCCAGATGCTCTTTATTGCTTCGCTTAATCGCCATAAATTGCTCGAGCGCCGCCGGATCCTCCGCCAGGGGCCGCAGCTTTTCAAGCTGCGCCGCGTCCAGTACAAACCCATCGCCGATCTGTCCCTTGATAAACGCCGTCAGCTCCGGATTGGCCTGGCACAGCCAGCGGCGGTGCGCGATGCCGTTGGTGACGTTTCCGAATTTTTCCGGCATCACCGAATAGGCGTCCTTGAACACATCCGCCTTTAAAATGTCGCTGTGCAGGCGGGACACGCCGTTGACCGCGTGGGCCGCCGCCACACACAAATTGGCCATGCGCACCACGCCGAAGCTGATAATAGCCATGCGGCCCACTTTTTCACGGTCGCCGCCGGTCGCCTCCATCATGGCTTCGCTGAAACGGTTGTTAATTTCCTTGACAATCTGATAAATGCGGGGCAACCTCTCCTGGAACAGGTCCTCCGGCCAGCACTCGAGCGCCTCGGCCATGACCGTATGGTTGGTATACGCCACGGTGCGCGTCACCATATCCCATGCCTGATCCCAGCTGTAGCCGCATTCGTCCATCATAATCCGCATCAGCTCCGGGATGGCCAGCGTGGGATGGGTGTCGTTGATGTGCAGAGCCGCCCGGTCAGGCAGATTGTCCATGGTGCCGTATTCCTCCAGATGCCGCTGCACAATATCCTGCACCGACGCGGACACCAGGAAATACTGCTGCGTCAAGCGCAGGGATTTCCCCTCCCGGTGGTTATCGGCCGGATACAGCACCTGGGTGATGACCTCGGCCATGGCCTTCTGTTCCATGGCGCGCATGTAATCTCCCTGGTTGAACAGGGACATATCCATGCCCGGCGACGTCGCCCGCCACAGGCGCAGGGTGGATATCCCCCGGCCGTCCTTGCCGGACACCATCATATCATAAGGCTGTGCGATTACCTCGGTCGCCTGGTCATGGCGGACATGATGATACCCGTCGCCATCCCACCATTCCTGTATTTTGCCGCCAAAGCGCACCTTTTTGGCCAGCTCAGGCCGTGCCTGCAGCCAGCTTTCCCCGCCGGGGAGCCAATAGTCGGGCAGCTCGGTCTGCCATCCGTCTACCAGCTTCTGGCGGAAAATCCCGTATTCATAAAGCAGGGAATACCCGATCGCGGGAATACCCTGGGTAGCGAGGCCGTCCAGGAAGCAGGCGGCCAGCCGGCCCAGCCCGCCGTTGCCAAGCCCAGCGTCGGGTTCCAGTTCGTACAGATTCTCCAGCTTTACGCCCCATTCTCCCAGCACTTTCCCGGCCATATCGGTCAGGTTCAGGTTATACAGCGTATTTTTCAGGGAACGTCCCATTAAAAATTCCATGCAGAGATAATAGACCTGCTTGGCCTGTTCTTGGCCCGCCTGTGAAATGTAGGTCACACGCCGGGTCCGCATCCAGTCCCGCAGAACCAGCACCAGGGCGTTGTACAAATTCTCATTGGTGGCCTCTTCCGGCTGGACGGAAAAATGATGCAGCAGCCTGGCCTCGATCTGCTGCTTAAGTTCCTGCTGCGTCGGGGCCGTAAAAGCGGAAGGGACAATGGCGTCCGCCGGGGCGGTATGTCGTTTTTGTTGTGGCATAATATCAAACCCTTTCCTGTTATCATTATATAGTATCGCCTGTTTCTTTGCAACCAATTCCCCTTTGGGAAACGGATTCGGCAAACACAGACGGCTTTGTTTTTCTTTTTCGCAGTATTGCGCGCTTTTTTCGCAAGATTTACGGGTGGACAAGCGAACGGCAAATTGGTATACTAACAATGATATGAAAGCAATCCGTTCTTCTACAGACAGGAGGCGCTTTATGCGAAAACGTATAGGGGCACTGGCTGTCGTCGCAGCCCTGCTGGTTGGGCAGTGGTCGGCGGCCGCCGCATTTTCCATTCCGGACGGCTATTCCGAAGACGGCCGCCTCATCATGGCCAGTGAGCCGGGGGTGGCTGACAGCGACTATGTAACATATTATCAGAACGGCGCGGAAAAATCGCTGGAGGATATTACCTGGGTCGATGGGCGCAGCGGCCACGGCAAAGCGGTATCCCTGAGCGGTCAGGACGACTTTTTGGAGATTGGCTATAACCGCCTGCGGCTGACCAATTTCAGCGTGTCCATGTGGGTGAACTGGAAAGGCGCGGACGCGGACGGCGACCTGGACCAGCGCCTCATGACCATTGCGCAGGACGGGGACAACTATATTGCCGTTTCCCCGCACCACCGGGACGCCTCCAAGCCCGATGGCAGCGGCAAAATTGTCAACGGCTTATTTTTAGACGTCATGGTGGGGGGCAGCCGTGAAACCGCTTTTAAGGCCAGCGACCCCGATCCCAATGTGAACACCGCTCTGTCCCAAAACGAATGGCACCACATCGCCATAGTCGCGCGGCAGCCCTATATATCGCTGTATGTGGACGGCACGCTGTTTGCGCAGGCCCTCTGGAGCATCGGTCTGCGGGAGCTGAATCCTAATTACCTGCGCATTGGCGGCGGCATGGAGGGGGACGCGTCCCTGAACGCCCTGGTGGACGACGTGGAAATTTATGGCTTTGATCTGAGCGCTGACCAGCTGCTCATACTTGCTGCCGGCGCCGATCCGCTGGCCGCCGGTGCCACGGTGCCTTCCTCGACGAAATCCAGCGCGACTACCCGGCCCTCTACCTCCTCGACCACCGGCGGAGATCCCAACACCACCACCCGGGACAAGGCCCTGGAAGTAGCCCTGCTGGTCGGCGGGTGCGGCCTGGGGGTCTTCATCCTGCTGACCGCCGGCTCCCTGATTTTTGGTAAGAAGAAGCCGCCGGCTTCCCCGGGAGGGGATCCGTCATGAAGCGGGTCGCACGATTCCTGACGGTTACAGCCGCCGGTGTCTGCATGTTTTGTCTGAACGTTTTCGCACAACCCCTGCTTGAAAAAACTTTTGTGTATACCGGGGCGCGATGGGCCTCGCCCAACACCAACGTATCCACGTTCTGGGAAGCGCCCGCCCTGACCGCCGGCGAAACCCGCTCTGGCGGTACACTGGTACTGGAAAACACCTCTGCGAAAGAAGTTACGCTGACCCTATCGGAAATGGATTTTCCCGAGGATAACGCAGACGCGATGACCTATTTAGACGCCCTGCGGCTGCAAATTCGCGATGGCGATACGGTCTTGTTTGACGATTCATACAGCCGCATTACGTCAAACGACGCTTCGGCCCTGCAAATCAAGCTGGCCGCCGGAGAAAAAAAGGTGCTCTCCGTCTCTTTATCCTGTGCGTTCCGTTATGCCGGCGAATTGGAGGAACCGCCGGTTCTGACTTGGACCTTTGACTCTGAAGCCGCGGACAGCGCCGCCGCTCCGGCCGGATTATCCCTTCAGCCGATCGCCCTGATCGCCAGCATCACCGGCGCGGTGGTATTCGGGGGACTGTTCTTTGTGCTGCTCATCACGTATATCCGGCGCAGACGCGCCAACCGGTAGTTTTTCCGGCCGAAAACGTGCCTGGACAGGTAGTGAACTTTTTGTGAACCTTCTGTCGACCCGGTGGTAATCCGCCGGGTTTTCTGCTATACTTAAAGATAATCTTATAGCAAATTCACCAGATTTTTACAGAAGGAGGGGTTTTATGGCCAGCATGAAACCGAAACTAAACGAGAGAAGCGGCCTTTTGGAACTGGGTTTTCAATTCACAGATGTGGATAAACCCAATTTGTTCCGCAATATGTATCCGTATAACGATATACCCAAGCTGATCTTCAACCATCGCGTCGTCCCCATGAAATTATCGGAGGACATCCACATTACGGATACGACGTTCCGCGACGGCCAGCAGGCCCGCTCCCCTTATACGGTGGAGGAAATCGTCGAGCTGTTTACCCTGTTACATAATCTGGACAACGGCAGCGGCATCGTTCGCCAAACGGAGTTTTTCCTGTATTCACCCAAGGATAAGGAGGCCGTGCGCAAATGCCAGGAGCTGGGTTTTGATTTTCCCCAGATCACCTCCTGGATCCGGGCCAAAAAAGAGGATTTTGCCATTGTCAAAGACATGGGCCTGAAAGAAACCGGCATTCTCGTTTCCTGCTCCGATTACCACATCTTTAAAAAGATGGGCTGGACCCGTAAGGAAGCGCTTAAAAACTACCTGTCGGTCGTCGACGCCGCTCTGGAAGCCGGCATTGTGCCGCGCTGCCACTTCGAAGACATCACCCGTGCCGATTTCTACGGCTTTGTGCTTCCCTTTGCGGAAAAGCTGATGGAAATGTCTCGCGACAGCGGCATCCCGGTCAAGGTGCGCGCCTGCGACACGTTGGGTCTGGGTTCTTCAATCCCCGGCGTCGTGCTGCCCCGCAGCGTCCAGCAGATCATGTACGGGCTGACCAACTACTCCGGCGTACCCAGCAGCCAGCTCGAATGGCATGGGCATAACGATTTTTACAATGCGGTTCCCAATGCGGTGACGGCATGGCTGTACGGCTGCTCCTCGGTCAACACCTCCATGCTGGGTATCGGTGAACGTACCGGCAATACGCCGCTGGAAGCCATGGTCATCGAATACTGCCAGCTCAAAGGGAATAACGGCGGTATGAACCTGCGGGTAATTACCGATATCGCGCGTCATTTTGAGCAGAAGCAGCACTTTGAAATTCCGCCCCGCACGCCGTTTGTCGGTCGAGCGTTCAACGCTACCCGCGCGGGTATTCACGCGGACGGCTTGATGAAAGACGAGGAAATTTACAACATTTTCAACACCACTGATATCCTGGGACGCCCCCCCATCGTTGTAGTAGACGCGCATTCCGGCGCCGCCGGCATCGCCGCCTGGATCAACACCTACTTTGGGCTTGACGGCGACGCGGCTATTGATAAGCGCTCCGCAGAAGTCGCCAAAATTAAAGAATGGATTGATGCGGAATACGCCGACGGGCGCAATACTGTCATCGGCGACGCGGAACTGGAGCAGCAGGTTAAGAAACATCTTCCGCAGCTCCTTACCCTGCGGGAAAGCCGTTCAGAATAAGACGAATAGGAAAAAGCGTCCGGGTAAAACCGGACGCTTTTCTTTTGTTCTTTGCTGTAAAGTACGTTTTATCATTCTATAAGCTGTATGGCTCCGCTTGCCGTGGCAAGCAGAGCCATACAGGATGTCCACACCCTTAACAGTGGTTTTTTATCCGGCTGGCCGCACATTTGGCAAGGCAGCGCACCGGTTTCCCCGCTTGACAATAATGCCCGTTTCCAGGCGTGAGGCGATTCTGCCCATTAAACCGCCGTCATAATCCCACTTAAATCCCCAACATAACAAAGCGCTGCGGAACACTTTGTTCCGCAGCGCTTGTCTGTATCTTACATCGCTTCTACAATGGCCTTGGTATCCCGTGCAATCACCAATTCCTCGTTGGTGGGAATAACAAACGCTTTTACCCTGGAATCAGGCGTGGTAATCTCCATTTCCTGACCGCGGACCTGGTTCGCCTCTTCGTCGACCTTGACGCCCAGGAAGCCGAACGCTTTCAGGATTTCCGCCCGCAGCTCGGTCTGATTTTCCCCGATCCCGGCCGTGAAAACCAGCGCGTCCACGCCGCCCAGCGCCGCAATATATCCGCCCACATATTTGATGATCTCGTAGGTGCGCATTTCCCACGCCAGCTTGGCGCGGGGATTGCCCGCTTTTACCGCCGCGTCGATGTCGCGGTCGTCGCTGGAGATACCGGAAATGCCCAGCATGCCAGATTTTTTATTAAGGATAACGTCCATTTCGGTGGGCGTCAAGTGCTCTTTTTCCATAATAAAGGTAACCACCGACGGATCGATCGCGCCCGACCGGGTGCCCATCATAAAGCCGTCCAGCGGCGTCAGACCCATGGTGGTATCCACCACCTGACCGTCCCGCAGGGCCGCGATGGAGGAGCCGTTGCCGAGATGCAGGGTAATAATTTTGGTGCCCTTACCATCCGGTTTACCCAGAAGCTCGCAGCAACGGGCACTGACGTACCGGTGGGACGTCCCGTGGAAGCCATACCGGCGCACCGCGTATTTCTCATAGTACTCGTAGGGAATGCCGAACATATACGCGTAGGGCGGCATGGTCTGGTGGAACGAGGTGTCGAACACCACGACCTGCGGGATTTCTTTGCCGAAAGCGGCCGTTGCCGCCCGAATGCCCTGTACATGCGCCGGGTTGTGCAGCGGCGCAAGCGCCGAATACCCCTCGATATCTTTCACCACCTGATCGTCTACCAGGACGGAATGGTCAAACTTGGCGCCGCCCTGCACGATGCGGTGCCCGATGGCGGACACTTCGGACAGGCTGTCGATAACTTTGCCTTCGCCGGAGAGCAGCGCCTCTTTGACAATGCCAAACGCAGCCGTGTGGTCCGGCATGGCCACATCTTTTTTAATCACGCGGCCGTCCGCGGTTTTATGGGTGAATTTTCCGTCGATCCCAATACGCTCGCAGTTGCCCTTTGCCAGGACCGATTCGTCCCGCATATCAATCAGCTGGTATTTCAGCGATGAACTGCCGGCGTTGATCACTAAGATTTTCATGGTCGGTCTACCTTCCTCTATGGTTGATTTTCCCTTGGTAATACTTTATAATAATAATACATATGGGCGTACTTTTCAAGAGAAAAGGAGGGTTTATTTTGAAAATCGCGGGAATTGTCGCCGAATATAACCCGTTTCACAACGGCCATGCCTATCAAATCGATCGTACCCGGACCGAGGACGGCGGCTGTGAAGCGACACACGTTGTGGCGGTCATGAGCGGCCATTTCGTCCAGCGCGGGGAACCGGCCCTGCTGCCCAAGGCTGACCGGGTCAAAATGGCGCTGGCCGGCGGGGCGGATTTGGTCCTGGAGCTGCCGCTTCCCTGGGCGATGGCCTCCGCCGAAGCCTTTGCGTTTGGCGCCGTATCCATCCTCCACGCGCTTGGTTGTGTGGATGTCCTGAGTTTTGGCAGCGAATGCGGCGACCTCACTTTGCTCGCGCGGGTGGTCGACGCGATGGAGTCCGACCGGTTTTCCACCCTCCTGCGATATCATTTGGACGGCGGCATTGCCTTTCCGGAGGCCCGCCAACGGGCTGTTGCCGAAATTGCCGGCGACAAAACGGCGGCGCTGCTGGCGCGGCCAAACAACACGCTCGGAATCGAATATTTGAAAGCACTGCGCCGGCTGTCGTCTCCCATAACGCCTTTTACCGTGTCCCGCATGGGCGCGGATCACGACGACATGGCTCCGCTGGGGGATGTAGCCTCCGCCAGTTTCCTGCGGGCTGTCGTCCAGGCGGGAAAACTGCTCAACGCCGCGCCATACATGCCCCGTGCGGTCTATCGTCTTTTGGGCGAGGCTGCGGAAGCTGGCCGCTGCCCCGCCGATACCCGCCGGCTGGAACGAGGCGTACTGGCGCGGCTGCGTACCCTGTCCCCCGCCGATTACACCCGCTTTCCCGGCCTGTCTGAGGGCCTGGAAAACCGAGTTGCCGAAGCGGTGGCATGCGCCGCAAGCTGGGAGGAGCTGGAGCAGGCCATCAAGACCCGGCGCTATCCGCTCACCCGCATCCGCCGGCTGTTATGGGCGGCGTTCCTGGGCATTCCCAAAGAACTGGAGCAAACCGCGCCCCCCTATATCCGGGTGCTGGGATATACAGAAAAGGGCCGCGATATCCTTTCGGCAGCACGGCAGTCCTCCGCCGTGCTGCTCAACCGGGCGGCGCAGGCAGATACCTTCACCGGCGAAGCCCGGCAAGTATGGGATTTGGAATGCCGGGCGGCGGATCTGTACGCCCTCACGCTTCCCCGACCGTTTCCCACGGGCGCTGAATACACCACCGGCATGATCCGTGCTGCTGGAAGCCGCACCATCTGACATAATGGATAACAAGAAAACCCCCGTTCAAACCGAACGGGGGTTTTCCTGTGGTCATAAGAGAAAATGAGATGAGAGAGAAAAAGGAGAAAAAAGAGAGAGTTTGGTTCGGCCCGGGAGCGGCGGCAGGCGCTCTGCCTGACTCATATCCGGCAGTGCCATGCGCCCCGCCGCTCCCCCTCTGCCGATGATGTTAGTATAGCCGGTAAATATGACAATAGTATGACGTCAACATGGCGGCGCTGTTAATTCTCCATGATCAAATTTTGAACTACTCCGCGTACCGGGAGGTAATACCCAGGTACTCCTCCAGCGTTTTGCCGCTCTGATAAACCGCCGTGGCGGTTTTAACGCCCAGATAGCGAATATGCCACGGCTCATATTGGTAGCCGGTAATCGCTTCCTTCCCCTTGGGATAGCGCACGATAAATCCGTACTTATGGGCGTTTTTCGCCACCCATTCCGCCTCCGGCGTGCCGGCAAAGGAATCGTCCACGCTGTTCAGGTCAATAACCAAGCCGGTCTGGTGCTCAGAAAATCCCGGCCGGGCGGAATAGGTATCCGCCGCCGCCTGTCCCGAACGGGCTACATAGCGGTTATAAAGATCCACCTGAAGCTCGTATGTCCGAAAGTTCGAACTGTTATACAGAGCCAGACCCGCCTTGGCCGCATCTGCCTTCATCGTCGAAAACGCCGCCAGCATCTCGCTGCTGGCTCCGGGATTGAAGGTCTTGGGCAGGCCATAGGTTTTATTGGCGATCAAAATGCCCTGAATGTAGGTCGGTTCCTTGGCCTTGGAGCCCAGACGTTCGCCCAGCGTGCCGCCGCTGGTTCCCGTAGTCGTCGCGGGAGCGGTAACCGTCACTTTTACCTCCGCTTTCACCGAGGGATTGGCGACTGCTTTTACCGTCACCACGCAGCTGCCCTTTTTCACACCGGTTATATTACCGATCTGGTCGACCGTGGCGATAGCAGGATCGCTGCTCGCCCAGATTTCCCGCTTGTCCTCCGCCTCATCCGGCGTCATCGTCACCCACGGCATCTTGGTTTCACCCACCGCAACGCTCACGTCGTATACATCCAGTGTAATCTTCGTGACGATTTTATCCTCACCAGAGGTTGGCTCCGGTTCTTTGGAGGGCTGCGTCGTCGCCCCGGGGCGACGATAGGTAACATCCGGCCCCCGCGTCGTGGTCGTCGTTGTCCCCGGCTTGTCTGCTTCGTCCGGATTCATCAGGCTATATCCCACCAGTCCCAGCAAAAACAGGACCAGGGCGGCCCCGCCAATACTCAGTCCTATTTTCAGACTGTTGTTCATACTATCGCTTCCTCTCTGACGGGTCCGGCCGGCCAGGGCCGGCACACAAACGTATTACCCAGGCCGGATAAGGCCCGTGCGCAATCGCACGCCCGGCTCTCATCCTCAAACAGGGCGAACACAGCGGATCCGCTGCCGGTCATCTGGCTTCCCAGCGGGCTATATGCCCGCATAGCCGTGCGGATCGCCGCCACTTCCTCCAGCGCCATCCCTTCCTCAAACACGTTGCAGACCGCTTGCGCCGCATCGGCTAAGTCGCCTTTATGCAGTGCCGCCGCCATCGTCTCCGTATCCGGCCGGCGGGAAAGTATCGCGCGGTCCACCCGGCGGTATGCCTCCGCCGTAGATACGCCCGCCTCCGGCTTGACCACCGCGATCCAGCACTCCGGCAACACCGGCAGCGGCGTGAGACGTTCACCGATCCCCTCGGCCAGGGCGCACCCGCCCCGGATACAGAAAGGGACGTCCGCACCGATGCGCAGACCCCAGGCGCACAATTCTTCGGTCGGTATCCCGGCGCCGCTCAGTTCACCCAGCGCCACCAGCACGCCCGCCGCGTCGGCGCTGCCACCGGCCATACCGGCCTGCATAGGGATATGCTTTTCCACCTCAATATTCAGGCCCTGCCGCCAGCCAGATTGTTCCATAAACACTTCCGCAGCTCTAAAGGCAATATTGTCCCGCCCCGTCGGCAGCGCGGGATCGGATAAAGACAAAACGATTCCCGGCTGCTCGCATATGGACACGGTAATGCGGTCGCACAAATCCACCGTCTGCATCACCGACCGTATGGTATGATATCCGTCCGGCCGGATTCCCGTGACATCCAGCGTCAGATTGATTTTTGCCGGCGCCCGCATCACAATGGCTTTCATCTTTCCTCATCCTCACTGAAATTTCCGCAAAAACCGGCGGATCCGTTTCATGGCTTCGGTGATATGTTCCAGCGAATAGCAATAGGATATGCGCACGAATCCCTCGCCGCAGTCCCCGAACGCCGTACCCGGCACCACGGCGACGTGTTCCTCCTCCAGCAGCTGCCGGCAAAATTCTTCCGACTTTAGTCCGGTCACCTCGACGGAGGGGAACACATAAAACGCCCCCTCCGGATTAAAGCAGGTCAGCCCCATCCCGTTCAGCTCCCTGACGATGAACCGGCGGCGCATGTCGTATTCCTCCCGCATATGCGCGATATCCTCATCGCCGTTTTCCAGCGCTTCGACCGCGGCATACTGCGCGGTCGTGGGCGCGCTCATAATACCGAACTGATGCAGCTTTACAATCATTTTTGTGATAGGCTCCGGGCCGCACAGATACCCGAGCCGCCAGCCGGTCATAGCAAACGCCTTGGAAAACCCATTAATAAGCAGCGTCCGTTCCCGCATACCGGGGAGAGAGACGATGCTGGCATGGGGCTTGTCCCCATAGGTCAGTTCCGCGTAAATTTCGTCCGCGATGACCAAGATGGATGTGCTGCGCAGCACCTGGGCTATCTCCTCCAGGTGTTCCCGGCGCAGAATGCCACCGGTGGGGTTGTTGGGAAACGGCAGGATAAGCGCCTTGGTACGTGGTGTAATCGCCTTTTTCAGCGCCTCGGCCGTGAGGCGGAACGCATCCTCCGCGCGGGTCTCAATCATAACCGGCACACCGCCCGCCATGCGGGTAAGCGGTTCATAGCAGACAAAGCTGGGCACCGGAATCAGGATCTCATCGCCCGGATTCACTACCGCCCGCAAGGCCAGATCGATGGCCTCGCTGCCGCCCACCGACACCATGATTTCCGTCCGGGGGTCATAGGCCACTCCGGTCCGCTTTTGCGTAAAGGCGGCGATGGCCTCCCGCAGTCGAATCATTCCGGCATTGGCGGTGTACCAGGTTTTCCCTTCCTCCAGCGACTGGATGCCCACCTGGCGGATATGCCAGGGGGTGGAAAAATCCGGCTCGCCGATAGACAGGGAAATCACGTCGTCCATTTCGTTGGCAATATCGAAAAACCGGCGGATTCCCGACGGTTTGACCTCCATAATCGTACGGTTCAGCAAAGATTCATAATCAATAGGATTCATGTTCGGTTACCTACTCTCTCCCGTGATAATCAAGCCTGCTCGCGCTCGTCCTTTGGCTCGTCCAGGAACACCACTCCCCGGTCCTTGTATCGGCGCAGGACAAAATGCGTGGCTGTGGACAATACCGCGTCCATAGACGACAGTCGTTTGGCCACAAACATGGCGACCTCCTGGAAGGTGCGGCCGGTCACTACGACCGACAGGTCGTAGCCTCCCGACATCAAATACACGCTTTCCACTTCCTCCAGCCGCATGATCGCATGGGCGATGCTGTCAAAGCCCGAATCGCGTTTGGGCGTTACCCGCAGCTCGATTATAGCGGTAACATATTCCCGGTTGGTCCGATCCCAATCGATCAGCGCCTTGTAAGCGCGTATGGCTCCGCTGCGCTCCAGCGCGGCTATCTGATCGGCCACTTCCTGCTCGGAGCGCCCCAGCATGGCGGCCAGCTGGTCGATGGTCAGCCGGGCATTGCTGTCCAGCAGTTTCAGTAATTTATCCATGATTCATTCCTCCTCAGTCTTATATGAAAATCGGTATTTTAACCGGGTTGCCTCCAAAGTATACGGCTATATGAGCAAACCCCGCGCGCTTAGCTAAAGCCAGCGCTTCATGGATCCCCGCGCCCACGTCCTGCGGCCGGTGAGCGTCCGCCCCCACCGTGATGTATTCTCCACCCAATTCCCGAAACCGGCGGATAATGGGGCCATCCGGATGGGTCGTTTTCAGCGACGGGTCGCGCAGGCCGGAGGTGTTGATCTCCAGTGCCAGCCCTTTTTCCGCCAATGCGCGCAGGATCGCATCAATACGGTCCTGCCAGGCCGCATACCCCTGCGGCCGTTTACCGGCCGGAATATACCGCATAGGATAGGTGAGATGGGCGAGGGAGTGAAACCGCCCCCAGCGCACCATTTGCAGCACCGCATCAAAATAGCGGTTCATGGTATCGGTCACATCAGCAACGTCATAGTTATAATAATAAAAGTCCACACCGTCCTCAAGCTGGTGCTGGGAGGCGAGTATGAAATCATAGGGACATTCATTCAAAAGGCGTTCGCTTTCCTCCCGGTTGTAGAGGGGCTGGCCCAGTTCAATGCCGCGAGCCACCCGCAGCTGTCCGGCGAATCGCTCGGCCATCTCTCCGGAAGCCGTCCAAGAGGCTTCCGCCGCCCGATCGTACCCCTCTTCCCGGTAACGCAGCATCTCCACATGGTCGGTAATCGCCACGGCAGACAGCCCTTTTTCCACTGCCGCCGCACACATATCCACGGCCAGCGCCTCACTGTCTTCCGATGCGGCGGTATGCATATGAAAATCCACCATGGTCATTCAACCGGCCTCCTTTATCTGTTGGTATCATAACACGCCGACGGGGAGTTTTCAAGAATTACGCACACCGTCCCATCCCACGCCGTCCACCGGCGGATACGGTCCGCCATAAAAATGAGTGCCACCAAACGGCCGCCCGCTGCATACAATATCAGTGGGCCACTTAATATATGCAGACAGGTCTGCCCTGTTTCCGGGCGGCCTGACGCTGCCCGGAAAAGACGCTATGAACATCTGCCAGACTGCGGCGGCATCTCCATCGCGGCCCGGCCGCCTCGTTCCCTTTAGACATCCGAAGGAATCCTGGCCGATGTCCCTCGCTATACCGGTCGGGCTGTCTGCGCCAGCCGGCGGATCCGCCGCGTTTTCCGGTGGGTCCCCCGGCTGGATCTGGCCCTTAATAGTCGGTCTTTATCACATGGGGAACCATTCCCTGACTGGTAATGTCCAACACCCCATAGCTTGGCTGTCCTGCGCGAGACAAACTGCCCGGATTCATAATATACAGGCCATCCTCGTACGCTGTAAACGCCTGATGAGTATGTCCGTACAGCAAAATGTCCGCGCGCTGCTCACGGGCCGCGAAAACGGCACGGGTAAGCCCGTATTTCACCTCATAAGCATGGCCATGCATGCAGAGAATCCGTTTGCCTCCCAGCTTTTCCAGCCGGATGACCGGTATTTCCTCGCCCACAGCGCTAAAGTCACAATTCCCCCGCACCAGATAAAACGGCAGTTCCGCAAATTCCTGCGCCGCCTCCTGTGCTTCTCTGACGCCATCTCCCAGATGAATCACCGCTGACGCCTGCGGCTGATCCATGACTGCCTGCCGCAAGGCCCGCCCATTTCCATGCGTGTCCGAAATCACCACTATCCGCACAAATTATTCCTCCTTAATCATAGGACGACCGCCCCGCTCATAAGTATTATGGAAAGGATGATGCGTGATGAGTCAAAATCCTACGCCTGCCCAGTTGCAGGCTCTCATTCAATATGCCAGCAAACGTCTGGGAACCACCCCGGATCAATTGCTGAAAACCGTAAACGACGGCGGACTGGACGGACTGGCCAAGACCCTGTCTCCAGCCGATGCGGCAAAGCTGCAATCCCTGATAAAAGACAAATCTCAGGCTGAGCAGCTCCTGAATTCCCCCGCCGCCCGGCAGATTCTGGACCAGGCGTTAAAAAACCAGCGCTGACCAACCGCATGGAGGAGAAGCCATGGACGATCTTACAAACAAAATTGAATCCCTGCTGAATTCGCCGGACGGCATGCAGAAGATCCAGGCGGCCATGGCGGCTCTCGGCCAGTCCGCTCCGGAAAACGGAGCGGACTCCGCCGAACCCGCGGCTCCATCGGCCGGCCCCGACTTGATTTCCCAACTGCTCAGCGGCTTGGGCGGTTCTTCTGATTCCGCGTCGGCCAAGCCGGAGTCGGATTCCGGCGGGATGCCGGATCTGGGCAAGCTCATGCAATTCCTGCCCTTACTGTCCGGCATGAACGGCGACGATGAAAACACAGCTCTTTTAAAAGCCCTGCGTCCCCATTTGCATGGGGAGCGTGAAAAACGGGTGGATGACGCCATTCAAATGATGAAGTTTATGAAGCTGGTTCCGTTGATTACCGATCAAAAGAAACTGCCTTGAAAGGAGGATTCTCCGTGACAGACGATATGAAGCGTATGCAGCAGGAAGCCGCTGAGCATGCCCGCCAGATGCAGAAGCGCGCGCGGTCCTATCCCCATTCCCCCGAGTCCTCCTGCCTGCCTCTTACGCCGCCGCCCCTGACGCGCCGGCCAGCAGTGGAAGAACCTATGACGGCGCCGCTTCCCTGCCCGCCTGCCGACACGGCAAAGCCATCGGGATTGAGCGGCCTGCTGGGCGGGGATCCCGACCGCATGTTCCTGATCCTGCTCATTTTCCTTTTAATGAAAAACAATGCTTCGATGGAACTGGTTATTGCTCTGTGCTATCTGGCCCTGTAACCGGCTCCTCCGCCGGACCATCATTTAAAGGGATATCCGTTGGCGGTTCATCGGTAAATTCATCCGGATTTTCCCGTATATAGGCCGCCGCCAGTGTCAACGGCTGATCGGCCGCCGCCGCATCCCGAAACGCCTGCCAAGCGGTATCCTCGTCCTCGGGGCCATCCAAAATTGTCTGCAGGGCCTGCGCGCATCCTTCCGCACCGATCAGCGTATATCCATCGACAGCTGTTTCGCCAAAGCGAACGGACGGCGTGGAGCGATACTGCTTCAGCGTCCCTTCGGCGAGCTCGTGCGTGGTCAGCCATACGCTGTAAATGGCACGGCGGCCTCTGGACAGAGCCATAACCACATAATAGGGGTCGGGGTTTTTGGCGTCTGTTTTTGCCATCAGGTTGGCCACCACCGCTTCCATCAGCCGGTCGTCCGGCAGCTCCTCCAGCATGGCTCTTGTCAGGGTTTCATATTGCTTCTGCAATTCATCCGCGCGGGATTGATCGGCGCGGCGGCGTTTGCCCAGCGTATACATGATTCCCACCAGAACCAAAAATACGGCCAGCAGCAGTATATATTCCACGCTGCCCACCTCTAAAAACGCCAACAGTCTCATATCAATCGCTCTCCTTATCCGGCTTAGCCAAAAGCCGGTAAATATCCCCTTTTTTCAGGCCGGTTTCCGCCGCGGCCTTTTTGGCCGCTTCCGACGGGGACAAGCCGGCCTCGACTAAGGCGCGCGCCTCCGCTACGGCTTCTTCCAGGGTCGACGCCGGTTCTTCTTCCTTTGGGGCGCCTTCAACCACCAGCACGAATTCTCCCCGGGGCGCTTCCTGTCGATAGCGGGCTGCCGCAGCCGCCAGCGTGGTGCGGATCACTTCTTCATGGATTTTCGTCAGCTCCCTCACCAAAGCGATCCGCCGGTCACCCAGCGCCGTCAGCAGGTCTTCCAGCGTGGAGGGCAGCTTGTGCGGCGCTTCATAAAACACCATGGTGCGGCGCTCACTCACTAGCTCCTTCAAATGCTCTCGCCGGCTGCGTTTATTCATACTTAAAAAGCCTTCAAAACAGAACCGGCCGGTAGGCAGACCGGAAACCGTCAATGCCGTGGCCATCGCTGTCGGGCCGGGCACCACACCCACCGGTATTCCCTGGGCCGCGCAAAGCGCGACCAGATCCTCCCCCGGATCGGATATGGCGGGCATGCCGGCGTCGCTGACCAGCACCCCGTTGTCTCCCGCCAGCAAGCGGCCGCATATCTGTCCCCCCCGTTGTCTCTTGTTTTGCTCGTAATAGCTGACAAGGGGCTTTTTTATATCAAAATGATTGAGCAGGCGGAGCGTTACCCGCGTATCCTCCGCGGCAATAAAATCACAGGCCCGCAGGGCCTCCACCGCGCGCGGGGAAAAATCCGATAGATTGCCTATCGGCGTCCCCACCAGCGTCAATTGTCCGGGCATACCCGTTCCTCCTCCACCACATCCTCAATCCATACCGGTTCTGTCCGCAGACCAGGCCGGCCCTCTTTGCGGGCTTCGCACAAAAGCAACCATGGCGGTGTATCCGCCCGCCGCTGCACCCACCGGATACGCTTGGGTTCAAGTCCTGCCCCGCGGAGAGCCGCCAGCAGGTCAACCAGTCGTTCGGGCCGATGGCATACACAAAGCCGCCCTCTTACCTTAAGAAGGCGCGCACTGACGGCCATCCATCCGGCCATCCCCTCCCGGGGATCCTCATGGCGGGCCAGTCCCCTGTCCCTGCTCCGGCTGATTTCCCCCGTCCCCGCCGCAAAATACGGCGGATTACAGATGACCCGGTCATAGATACCCGGCGGCAGTGAACATTGCCGCCAATCCTCATTAAAGAGCCGGAACCGATCCTCCCATCCATTCTCACGGGCAGAAGCCGCCGCCAGCCTGATCGCCTCCGGCTGGATATCCACGCCGTCCACCTGGGGGCACAGTCCCTGGTCAAACCACAGCAGCGGGATGCTGCCGCAGCCCGTTCCTAAATCGCAAACCCGTTCCCAGTCACACGGACGGGCAAACGCGGCCAGCCGCAAAGCATCCGTCTGGAAACCATGGACGGCCGTGACATACGCCACGCTCCCCGCCGGGAGTTTTTCGCGTCGCCAGGATTCACCGGCGGCGTCATGTTCCCTCACAGGCATTCCTGTTCCCTCCGCTTATCCTCCCCGCGTTAGCACCCTCATACATCCCGGCCAATGCGGCGGGACGGCGCTATAAAACAAATTGCCGGACGGTTACTGATCCCGTCCGGCAAACCTGTTGTGAACTTATTCCGCCTGAGGGGCGCCAACGGGACAAACATCCGCACATGCGCCGCAGGCAATGCAGGTGTCCGCGTCAATCACATATTTGTCGTCGCCTTCGGAAATAGCGCTAACCGGGCATTCCCCTGCGCAGGCACCGCAGGCGATGCAATCGTCCGAAATCTTGTAAGCCATGAAGAAGCACCTCCTTTTCATAGTCATCCACATCATATCATATTTCAGCAAAAAATCAACACTTTTTCTTGATTTACCGCACTTATTCCTCCAATTTGGAAAGCTGTTCTTTTTCTTCTTTCTCCACGCGTATTTTATGGTCGCGGATAACCTTGACATCCTTGCGGTTCATCTCCACCGGCGGGGAATCGGGCGATTTATCAAGCCGCACCTTCAGCTTGCCGGTGAGCAGGTTGACGTCTGTCACCACGCCTTTACCCTCAGCGGTTGTGACCAAAGCCCCCTGCTTGGGCGTCATTTTAAGCAGCGCCTCATAGGTGTCCTGCTCATATTTGAGGCAGCACATCAGCCGGCCGCAGCTGCCGGATATTTTGGTCGGGTTCAGGGACAGGCCCTGCTCTTTCGCCATTTTAATGGACACCGGCTGGAACCCGCCCAAGAACTGCGAGCAGCAGAACGGCCGGCCGCAGATACCCAGTCCCCCCAGCATCTTGGCCTCATCCCGCACGCCAATCTGCCGCAGCTCAATGCGGGTACGGAAAACCGAAGCCAAATCTTTAACTAAATTGCGAAAATCTACCCGTCCGTCCGCAGTAAAATAAAATAAAATTTTGCTGTTGTCAAAAGTATACTCGACGTCCACCAGCTTCATATCCAATTTATGTTCCGCAATCTTTTTCTGGCAGACAGCAGCCGCCTTCTGTTCCTTTTCCGCATTTTCCCGGACCCGCCTCTTGTCCTCTTTTGTCGCGGCCCGCAGAACCGGCTTGAGCGGCTGCACAACGGTTTCATCGGCAACCTGCTTGCGGGGGATAACCACTTCGCCGCATTCGGTGCCTCGGGCGGTCTGGACGACGACAAGGCTTCCTTTTTCGGGATTCAACTCTCCCGGGTCAAAATAGTAAGCCTTACCGTTGCTTTTAAAACGCACTCCAATTATATTTGCCATATATTTTAACTCCATCTTTTCCTATTGTCCGGTATACTTACCGGCCGGCTGCCTCCCGCAGGCGCGCCGCCGCCACCACCGAAAACAGTGTAGGATTCATATAGCGCTCACGCGCCCGCATCAATTCCTGTATGGTATCGATCAAACGCATCAACTGCTGGCGGGTTAATCCTTTAGATAAACGATCCGCTGCCTGCGGAGACGGCGCCTCCCGCCCCGACGCGCCCACTCCGGCGGCCAGGGCGTCCCGCGCCGCCAGTTGTAAGCCTCGGAGCACCCCGTCCCACAGGTCCTTGTCCAACCCCGCTGTCCATTGCAGCAAGGGCAGCTCCTCCGGCTGGACAATTCTGTCCGCCAGCCCCGCCGTCTGCTCGACGACCTGGGTCAGCCGGCCTTCCTGTAAGCCTTCTAATGCCCGCCCGATCAATCCACCGAACAGACGCAGGGCCTGTCTGGCATCTTCCTCGGCAACCTCCGGGAGCCGTTCACGAATAACCGGCCAGCCCTCGTCTTCCTCGACCGCGCCCAGGGCAACACAGACGGCACGGGATTGGATGGTGGGAAGCATTTGCGACCGGTTTTCGCACGTCAGGATAAACAGCACGTGTCCCGGGGGTTCTTCCAGTATTTTCAACAGCGCGTTTTGCGCGGTATCGGTCATATTTTCCGCCTGCTCCAAAAGGATCACCCGGCGGGGCGCCTCATTCGGCAGGATATAGGCTGTCTCCCGTATGGCGCGGATAGCGTCCACGTGGAACGACCGTGCCCCTCCGCTGCCGCCTGCCCGCATAATATCGGGGTGAGTATCCGCCAAAGCCTTATGGCAGCCGGCGCAAACCCCACAGGGTTTTTCCTCCGCCGCCAGGCAAACCGCTGCCTGCGCCATCCGGAGTGCAAAGCTGCGGCGACCGCTTCCCGGAGGCCCCTCAATCAGCAGCGCATGCGGAAGCCGCCCGGCATCGACAAAGCCGGACAGCGTCTTTTTGGCCGAAAGGTTACCGGCCAATCCGTCCCACCGCACGGCTTAAACTTTCTCGTAGCGCTCGACGTCCGTGACAAATATCGTCGCGCCGCCCACGGTCAGTTCCATAGGGAATGCCGCATCAGGGGAGGTGCCGAATGCCGCACTGGAAACCATCTGCGTCCGCTTTTTGGAATACTTCTCGATAATGGATATCACCTCGTCCACCCGGCTGTCGTCCGTGCCCATCAGCAGCGTCGTGTTGCCGGCCATCAGGAAACCTCCGGTGGTTGCCATTTTGGTAACCGAAAAGCCTTCTCTTGTCAAGGCAGCCGATACCGCCGAGCTATCGTCTTTATTAACAATCGCAATAATCAGTTTCATGTCCCTTATCTCCCCCTTACGGTGTAACGATATGGATCCATTATACTGTATTTTGTAAGCGGTTACAAGAAGTTTATCGGATTTTTCGTCGCCTAATTCCGGTCTTGCGGCAAGAGGTAGGGATCTGTGGCATGAGAGGGCTGCGGAAGCGCTATGCACTGAATAAAGTCCTTGTTACGCGCGAGTATTTCGCGGATATCCCGTTTCAACTGGTTCCAGTAGCCCTGTAGGTCTGCGGATACTCCAACCGCATCCAGCCCCAGCCGGTCCGCCGCATACAGCGCCCGGTATAAATGATACTTTTGTGTGACAACAACCAGGGAAGCGTATCCCCCCACCTGTTTGGCACGATACATAGACGTATAGGTGGACAATCCCGCGTCGTCTCGTATAATCGCCTCTTCCGGCACCCCGTTTTCCATAGCGTATCGTTTCATGGCGGCGGTTTCATCATACTCTTCCGCATGGCCGTCGCCACTGAGCAGCAACCGTTCGCTGACTCCGGCCTTAAACAATTCAACACCTACCTTCATGCGGTCTTCCAGCATAGGGCTCAGCGTTCCATCTTCCTGGACGTAGGCGCCCAAAACCAGAATCGCATCCGACTTTTTTCCACTCATCTGCTCCACCGTCTGTATCTGATCCTGTGTGCTCCACACAACGAAACGATCGATTCCCAAAGGAATTGCCGTGATAATGGCGGCTATAATCAGGCTTACAATCCATCTTTTAAGATGGCGTTTTTTTGGCTTGTGGTGCCGGGCATACTCCGCAGAACCATGCGCTTGCGTATGGTTCTCAACTTCTGCATCCTGAACGGCTGTCTTTGTTTGACAATTTACCATTTCCTCTTTTGGCTCTATCTGGCTGCTCTTCATCGACAAATCCTCCTGTCTTTTTCGTTCGCGGCATGCGTTTCGTTTCCAGTATACCGAACCCATTCCGTCAATGCAAAGTTTGTGTCGATATTGTTATGGAAAGAGGATAATTGTCACATTACTGTAAGCTAGAGGTGTCATTCATTATGGCAAATGCGCCACGGTATAAAAAGAAAGCCCCGGAAAGAAGGTCGTTCTTTCCGGGGCTATATGGGTTATGCATTATCCAGATTCTAATGGGCTGTCGTTAATTGGCTGGATCCTGAACGGGGAAAGTCGAGATCTTCTGGGTGGCGTATTGCAGCAACAACAGAGCATCCGCAGCGGTGACTTCTCCATCTCCATTGACATCGGCCAGATATTTCTGATCCTCCGTCAGCTGCACTTTATCGGTTGCCGCCTGCAAGGCGAGCAGCGCATCTTCCGCCGTCACACCGTCTTTGCCATTCAGATCGCCCCACGGGATAACCAGGCCCTCGATCGCGGCTTCCAGATCAGCAATCGCTTCGTCAACATCCGCCTGGGTCGCAGTGGCATCCGCCGCTATGGCTCTCGCCGCCTCCAGAGCCGTTTCAAATTCTTCAGCTCCGGCCGTCGCCAGATCCGCACGAATCTCTTCCGCGTCGGCAATCATATCGTTCAGAGCCGTTTTATCAACTTTAGGAGGTTCGACTCCGTTGTTTACAACCTTCACATCTGAAAGTGTCATAGTGAAGTGCGGATTGGGTCCGGCCTCCGTCAGCTTATAATCGTCGTTCATTTCACACTGAACGATCAAATCCTTAACGTCTTTCCAGTCGATATCGACCTCGCTGAACATAGACAGCGGGATATTCACCAAAAAGCTGCTGACTCCATCAAAATCGACCGGAGTCAATTCATAGAAGGCGGTTGCTTTTTCAGCACCATCAATCGTGGTAGACCGCAGGCGGAACCGCAAAACTTTCCACATGCTGCTAATCTGTTCCGCCGTAGTGCCTTCCAGAGGATTAAAGGTAACCTTAGCTGTAAACGAGTAATCCGCATTAGCACCGTTTCCGGCCTTACCGGACAGGTCGACGCCGGGGTCCGCGGAGTTCGCACCGGGAACACCATCCGCAGCCGTCCAGTCAAAATAGAACATGGTGCCGTACAGCATATCGGTTTTGGTAACCTCCGAATTGCTCCACCGCATAACCGTGTTGTCCGCCAGCGGAACCAGTACGCTGTCCGCGGCCTTCAGGCTGGCAATCGCCGAAACAATTTCCGCCACAGTCGCGTCCGGATCATCATACACGACCTGGGCATCCTCAAACAGCTGGTTGTAGCTGTCAACACTTTGGGCGGTGTATCCGGCCAGCTCAGCCGCGCTCTTCTTGCCGTCCAACAGGGTCTTCAGTTCGCTCTTGCTGCCTTGAGCTTCTCCCACGTTCAGATAAGCGTCTTTTACACTGATGGTTACGCCGACATTCTGATCCGATTCTACATTCGTCAGCTTGTGCAGGTCGTTGTACAGGAAGATTTCAAGTTTGGCAAGCGAGCCTTTGTCGATAACCGCCTGCGGTACCGGCATGGTAACCTCAATATACTCGCCCAAAACGATCTTCTCGAGCAGATTGCCCGCTTCGCCGCAGTTCATCTTGTATGCTACGCCAAGGTTATCCGCCATATTCACTTTGCCCGAATCGTCCGTCGCGCTGCCGCCCCACAGGATCATGGTGCCGTTTACAATGTTTTTGATCCATTCGGCCGGCGCCTGCGTGATGCTAGCCGGGAAAGTAGCCTCATCCTTGTTGACGCGCAACTTGAAGCTGATCGTCAAATCCCGTCCGGCATACCCGGTCAGGTCAACCGGCGTTTCAAACGCTTTATACACGTTCATGTAATGCTGTACGGGAGAAGTCAACTCTTCGGTGATTAACGGAACTTTTGTCGGGTCAACCGGGGGCTCGGTTTCCTCAATCAGACCGGCAATCGCCGCGTTCAAAGCCTCGGCCGCCGCCGTAACCGCCGCCTGATCGGTGCTGGTCTTCAGCGCTTCCGCCGCCGCCAGCTTCTCATTCAGCGCCGCCAGCGTGTCGGCCGTATAGGTCTTGCCATCGGCCAGCTTGGCTTTGGCATCCTCAATCGCTTTGTTCAGGGCGGTGTAATCCACCGTAGGAGCGTCTGCCCGTTCTATGACCTTGACTTCCGACAAGGTCATGGTGAGATTTTCGCTCTCCACACGGCCCGCAGGTTTTTGCCCATCTACCAACTGATGATACTCGTCTTTCAGCTCCTGGCGAACCAACAGCTGTCTGACCGCCGACCAATCAATATTGGCTTTGTCGATTTTGGAGAGGGGTACGCTGACGGTAAACCCGTCGCCCGCCTCATTGACTGTAAAGTCCTCCGCCGACAGTTGATACCAGTTGGCTTCCTTATTATCGGTACCCGAACGCAGGCGGATCATTAATGCTTTAATCATATCCACTGGTTTCGCGTCGATGTCTTTCAGCTTGTCAAATTTAACCGTGGCCTGGAAGACATAATCCGGGTTTGCACCGTTTTCCGCGCTGCCAGCCATGTTGACGCCGGCGTCGGTCACGCCGTCAAACGAGGCCCAGTCAAAATAGAACGCGCTGCCTTCGTTCAACACGCTTAAGGTCTGATTCATCGCCGTCCAGCGGACAATCGGCTTAATATCGCCAATTTTCAGATAAATGTCTTTGACGCTGATGGACACGCCCTTGGAGTTGGCGTCCGGTTCCTGGCTGAAATTATTCAAATCATTAAAGAGGGCAATCCGGAATTTGTTAATTTCGCCCTTCGCGATCAGTTCATCCGTTACCGGAACCGTCACATCGACATACTCGCCCACCTTGGCCGCGGACAAAACGCCCTCGCCGCAGGAGAATTTATCGGTAAGCTTAACATCCGAGAATGTCACGGAACCGTTGACAATCTTTTTAATCCACTCGCTCTCCGGCATGGTAATATCCGCCGGGAAGTTGTCTTCCTTGTTTACGCGAAGCTTAAAGGTAATGAACAGCTCACGGCCTTCATACTTCTCATCGGTCAAGCTGACCGGCGTATCCAGGGTTTTGGAAACCGACATGTCATGAATTATCTCCGAAGTCAGTTCCTCAGTGGAGATCGCCACCATATTATCCGGGACGACCTCGACAAGCGCGCCGATCGCCGCGTTCAGTTCATCCGCCGCTTTGGTGACCGCTGCCTGATCGGCATCGTCCGGCACGGCTTTGGCCGCCGTCAGCTTCTCATTCAGCGCCGCCAGTGTGTCGGCCGTGTAGGTTTTTCCGTCGGCCAGTTTCGCTTCGGCATCCGCAATCGCTTTGATCAGGGCCGAACGGTCCACCGGCACCTCGGCATCTTCCAGCGCCGCTTTAGCCGCCGCTACCTTTGCGATTTCCGCACGGATGGCGCGCGCCGTGGCCGTGCTGTCTTCTACAACCGCCTTGGCCGCAGCCTGAGCCGCTTTAAACGCGTCCAGGCTCTCCACCGTATACTTGCTTTCGTCTTCCAGAACCTCGGTTGCCGCCTGTTGCAGCTCAGCTAGCATCACGGCTTTGGTTTTATTAACAATTTTCACATCGCCCAAGGTGCAATACACGGGAATGTCTTCATTGTTTTTCCACTCGTTCTTTTGCTGGGCCGTGTATTCCTCGGGAGGCTCCGCACGCAGGGCCGTGTTGGTATTCACCATAATCAACGCGTCGCGCACAATGGCCCAATTGACTTCATTCTGCGCCTCAGTCGTAAACGGAATTTCCACCTTATACGTGATGGTATCCCCGTTTACAGTAGGCTCACCATTGATACCGAAATACGAATTGGTGCGTTTTTCCCCGCCGATGTTGGTACGTACGCGCAACTCAACATTTTTCAGCAAGGCTTTCAAATCTCCAACGTTAATGCTGCCGGTATAGGCGGTATTTTTCGTCAGTGTCACCGTCATCTGCATGCTACGGTTTGCGCCCAGTGCAGTACCATTGTCGGTCAAATCCGCACCGGTTGAACTGGTCACTCCGTCGCCGCTTTTCCAATCATAGTAATAGTGGTTCGCATTAGGGGTTGCTCTGTTTTTGGTGTATTCCTGAGCCGAGAACTGCAACAAATCCCGCTGCAAATTCATTAAACCGGTCAGCGCCGCCTTGGCTTCGTTAATTTCCGCCGTTTTTGCGGTCAGTTCCGCCGGACTGGCGTCACGGTCGGCCAGCAGCGCTTTGCCCTCGGCAACCTTGGCGTCATACGCTACTGCGGCTGCGTTCTCGTCGAACAGATAGTCAGCATACTCATTGATCGCCGCTTTCAAAGTTTCACGCGGTTCTGTTACCGTCAGGTCGACAATACGCGCACCGCGAATCGTCTGCATCATTGCCAGCAAATTTTCATCTGGCTGGCCTTGCGTACCGAGTTTATTATCGTTATAACAAAACACATGGAATTTTGTCAGCTTGCTGGGATCCGACATAGCCGGATTAGACGCATTACCGTCCCGTTTCATAGTATCCAGCATATACTTAAACGAATACCACGTGCCATTCTGTGGCATTTTCTCGTTGCTCCAGTTATCCACCTGGTAGTTCACGTCTGCATCGCCTTCGTGGCACTGCAACTGAACCTTCCCATTCTTGATATTATTGGAAGACCCTGCGCCGTCGCCTTTGGTTTCAAATTCCAGACGAAGTTTGGAAACATCCATGTCCGCAGTCAGCTTGTTCACCAGCGGCGCTCCCCAAGGATAAACCTCCATGGTGTTCTGGTTATGTTTCCCGTTATCCGGCGTATACTCAACGGTCTGTCCATACATCAGCGCAACTAGACCGTTTGCGTAACCTTCACCATCCTTCGTAAGGTCAACAATGCGGGCATCTTTCATCTCAATATCCAGGCCTGTCGCCGTGACGTCAGCCGTTTTGTACGAATCGTTATACAGCTGCCAAAACAATCTTGTAATTTTGTCGCTGTCCTGATCCGTAGCCGCCATAGACCACGGCACGATGTAGGTCACCCATTCGCCCGCCGCGTTATCATATCCGGCCGTATAATTGCCGCCAAGATATTTACCGCTTGCCAGCGTGTTCAAAACCAGCTTTTGACTCGTCACATCACTATAATCCGCCAGCTGGACAAAGTGATTGGCCGTACCTTTCAGCAGGCCCTTACCGACTCTCCCGTCGGCACGGCTGACCTTAATATCTAAAATCAGCGCAAGATCCGACTTGTCAGCCGAATAAGCGGACAAATCAATCGGCTCAGCCGCGTTTAAGCTGATTTGTGGACTCGTACAGGTTAGGTTGTCCTCCTCCCCCTGTACTTCAGACTTTGCGGTGGCCGCTTCACCCTTATTCTGCAACCGCCCGACTACATAATATGGTTCGCTCGGATCGGCGTTTGGATACGCCGTGGGCGTCTGCGGAGCGGTTCCCTCCGCCGTTCCGGAAAACGGCAGTGCGAGAGAGGGGAACACCAGCAGCGCGCTCATCAAGCTTGCCAGAAAACGCTTGCTTTTCTTCATCCTTATCGTCCCTTTCTGGTTAAAAGTTATGCATAACCCCTTATGCAACTTTAATAATAACGCCAACCTTTCAATTTGTCAATTATTCCACTTTACCAAAAAATGACTGGCAGACTATCACTTTCACTAAAATGCGGGCCGTATTTGGGTTAATTGCGCGGGCTTTGGGATAAATTTTCATTTCACGGTGATTGACAGCAGTAATCCTCCCCTTACTGACGCGGTTTATATCCCCAGGCGAACAACAAAACGGGGACGGCCCAGGCCGTCCCCGTTTTTCCTTTTTTATGCGCCGGCCATGCTCTTCAGCGGACAATCGTATCCTCAGCATAACCGCTGTACACAAAGCACAGATAGGTTTTTCCCTTACCGACCGACAAGGGCGTGCCGTCCGTTTCGGTAAACGACAGGCCGTTGCTGCTGCGGCTCCACTGGATTGACCGGGCGGTGCCGCCGCTCGCCAGCTTGCCGCTGCCCCCGCTCATACCATAGCCATAAATCGCCGCTCCCCAGGTGGAGGTTTGTTCCGCATAGCGGCTGTCGTACATCACAATCACGTTCGTCGCACTGATCGGAACCCCGCTGGCCGTCTCATGGGCCGTACCGTTTTCCAGTGTGCCGTTGCGTTTGTAATACAGCCCGTCATCCGCATCATATTTAAAAGAAATTGTTTGCGCGGCCGACAGATAGATCTGCATCTGTGTGGCGGGCTGATCGCCTGTTTTATTGCCAAAGGTAAAGGGGGCCGGGTTTTGGCCAACCGTGCGGAATTCCTGATTGCTTATATGGGCAGCCAAATTCTTTCCGCTGGTCAACATGCTGTGATCGTATCCGATACTGTCGGCAAGGCCCGTATCCCGCCAGTACGTATTGCCATTTTCATTGCCATAGCCGCCGTCATACTTCTGACCGTCAATATCCGCCAGCCCGGAATCCGCCAGCGTGGACAATCCGCCCGGACTGCCGCCGCAGTGGCAATAGATCGCATCCAGCGCTTCGGCCAGATTGACAAACGGGCTGCGCGCGCTGCGCACCGGGCCAACGGTATCCGGCACACGGGATACATCGGAATATACCGCCATAAGGCGGGTAATGCCGCCTTCGGTTTCCCCCTCGACAAGCATATCCGCCTCTTCAATGCCGTACTGGGACGAATACGTGGAGCTGTCATTGGCAATCATGATCGCCACCGGGCGGTTGTCGCCCCCCTCCATATCGGGCAGGCCGGTCAAAAAGTTTACGCTGCCATCCGCCGATTTGGCGGCGGTGGTGGAGGTGGTGGTCGTGGTGGTCCCGGCCTTTTTATCAGGCGAGTCGGCGGAGGAACAGCCGGTCATGGCCAGGCATATGGCTGATACCGCCAAGGCGGATATCCAAATTTTTCTCATGAAAATAACCTCGATTTTGTCAGGATACGCGCGGGTTCACGCAAGCTCTTATTATATAGTACATCCTTTTTAAATGCAAGAACAATTGTCTGACAATATCGGGGCAAAAGGAACGCGCCTTGACAAGACACGGCCGGGTGGTGTAAGATACAAACGCTGTTATTGCGCCTATACGCCCCCTTAGTTAAATGGATATAACGGTCCCCTCCTAAGGGACAGTTATCAGTTCGATTCTGGTAGGGGGTGCCAACAAATTGAAAAGGAGGATACGCCATGCCGCACATTGTCATTAAAACCATCAGCGGCCCCTCTCAGAAGCAGTTGCAGGAGGCTGCCGACAAAATTGCCGCCGTTGTAAGCAAGGAAATGGGCAAGCCGGAAAAATATATTTCCGTTTCGGTGGAGGAGTACTCCTACGGCGAATGGGAAGGCGTTTACAACGAGTTTGTCAAGGACAGGGATAACGTGCTTGTCAAGCCGGGCTATTCCAATCCCAAAACATTTGAATAAGCACGCATAAAAGTTCACCCGCGCGCGGGTAAGCCTGAAGCTACGGGAATCGTCCCGGGCCTCCGGCTTTTTATTTCCGCGGATATGGTACGCTCAAGTTGAGCAGTGCCTTCGGCCGCCATTTAAAGCAGCCGAATGGTTTTCAACAAGGTGACACAGTCGATCATGCCCTGCATATAGAGCAGGTCGTCGTCTATACTTTTGATTTCATTGTTCTTTGCCTCCAGCTGTATCATCAGGCGGCTGTGATCCTTCCCCAGCCGGTGGCGGATGGCCTCAAAAATCAGGTTGTATTCCTTTTCAAGTCGCTGATAATGCGAATCGTTCGTTCGGTTTTCCATTACCAGGCCGTATTCCGATTCCACAAAGGCTTCTTTTAAATTATGTTCAAACCTGTTCATAAAAAATTTACATCCCCATTAATT